>Ga0255763_1000026_pt1 | contig 134164 bp, 95 predicted proteins | sample 041ome_2_FD_179963 | JGI IMG/M metagenome (GOLD analysis project Ga0255763, IMG submission 179963) | Coastal salt marsh microbial communities from the Groves Creek Marsh, Skidaway Island, Georgia - 041406US metaG (version 2) | ecosystem: Environmental > Aquatic > Marine > Intertidal zone > Salt...
TCCTCGTGCGTGCGTGCGTGCGTGTCCGCTCTCTCTCTCTCTCTTTCTCTCTCCATCTCTCTTCCGAGGAGCGAGTCTTCGTCGTCGTCGTCGTCGTCGTCGTCGTTGTGATCGACGCGTCATGGCGGCGGCGACGGCGGCGGCGACGCGCGGAGGAGGAGGAGGAGGAGGAGAAGAGGAAAAAACTAAAAAACGGAAAATCTCTTCTTTGGAGTCGTCGTTCGTCGCAGCTCCGACATCGTCGTCGAAATCGACGACGCTGAGAGAATCTCTCCGAGCGTTGGACGCGAGTCTCCGTTCTAAGCTCGACTCCATCTCGGAGAAGTTGGTGTTGACGTCGTCTTCTGATGCCGCCGCGACGACGACTTCTTTTAAAGCGCCCTCTTCGCTCACCTCTGCCATAGGCGACGCGCAAGAGAAGCAGCAGTTGGAGGAGAGACAAAAAGGAGAGGAGAAGCAAAACAAGCAGAAGCGAGGAAACAATGTTGGAACGATGGGAGGCAGCAGTAAAGACAAGGTGAAAAACAAGCAAGATTATTTGCAGGACGAGATGCAACCGTGGGTGAAACCAGTCGGAGCGTCGTTGGCCGATCCCGAGCAAGGACCGTTCATAGCGTGGTGCGAGGAACACTTTCGGGAGGTGACGATGGCAGACGCGAAGAAGTTAATTCCGAGCACGAGCCAACCGAGGTTAGAGGAAGATCCTGATTTCTGCACGCTGCCGGAGAAGGAGAGGAGCTATTACGAAGGTGCGCGTTCGATCCTTTTTTTTTTTTTCAAAATGTGTTTTTTCTCTTCTCTTTCTCTCTTTCAAATCTCTGTCTGTTTCAAATTCACCTTTCTTGCGGGGGTATCGCGCGCGATGGATCGATCGCGTTGGCAAATCGTCAAATTGATGATAGACTAATCATTCGTTGTTCTCTATTCACCTTTATCACGATAAAACATCGAACAGAATGGGAAGAGATGGATAAGAAAATGAAGGAAATGGAGGAGGAAAATAGGCGGCGAGCGAGAGAAATCGCGCGCATAGAATCCATCCAGTCTAAGCAGAAAAAGAAACAAAAATCGAAAGAAAACGGAACGAAACAGAAAGGGTACGTTGCCGGGGCGAAGATGGTTAACGATGACACGAAGTTCATCGTCACTCGAATCTCTCCGATTGCGGATTTGAAGGAGATCAAAGAGTATTGCGGGGTGTGTTTCGACGGCGAGTCGTACGAAGAAGATCCCATCATTTTTTGCGAAGGCTGTGATGTTGCCGTACACCTGGCGTGCTATGGTTTACAGAAAGTACCGGAAGGCGATTGGATGTGTCGCGCATGCTCGACGAGAAGCTCCAAGGCGGTGAGGAAGCAGTGCTGTCTGTGTACGTGCCCGGACGGCGCTTTGAAACCTACGCGAGATAATCGTTGGGCGCACTTGTTCTGCGCGCAATGGATTCCAGAACTGTTCATTTCAAACACGAAAGCTATGGAACCGGTGGAGAATATGAATAAGTTAGTTAAAGAACGTTTATCGATGAACTGCGTGGTTTGCAAGACAAGAAACCAAGGCGCTTGCATTCAGTGCGCGTACGGGAACTGCACGGTTCCCGTGCATCCAATGTGCGCGGTGCAAACGGGCATGCGGATGGAAGTTAGAACCGATAAAAAGAAAGAAGAAGTAGTTGATTATCGAGTGTACTGCGAAAAGCACGCAGCAGTCCTCGATAAGGCGGCCAAAGTTGTGGAGCAGCGGCAGCAAGAAGGTGGAAAGAATATGTCTGAGAAAGATGAGGTTCAAGAAGAAAAAGGCAATAAGGGAGGTAAAGAGGACGACGATGACGACGACAATGACCAAGAAAAAGAGAGCGAAAAGGAGAACAACAGAAAAGGCGGCAACAAAAGCGCGAGTGTTTCGCCGGAGAAGGTGATGAAACCGTCGACAACTCCGTCCCAACCGGAGATGGCAACGCCGGCGGCGAACAAGAACGATAAGTCCGCGAATGAGAATTCATCATACCGAGATGATATGGTATCTCCGATGTCTCCAAAACATGGCCCGAAGGACGCCGTTAATGAGTTCATGGAGAAAGCTTTAGAATTTCCACCGCCGGAACTTCCATCAGATATCAATGAGTTTCTGATGGACGAACGTCAGGATGCGCAAATCGCTGTTTCAAAGATGAAGGCTGCAGCAGCGAATAAAGCTGCGGCTGGCGGAGGTAGTAGCTTAGCCGAGAAGTGTATGGTATGCATCAAGATGAAGAAAGGGGCGTCGTGTGGCACATCAAACGCTCCGTTGAAATGCTTACGTAGGAAGGAAAATATAGAATCACTTCAAAAGGAGATTGACGATAACCTCGGGATGAATAGTCCGAAGTCGGAGAGCAAGATGCTCACCCCGAAGGAAGAGCTGGAAAGATTGAACAAGCACAAGCACTTGTTCGAAAAGTTTGCTCCGGAAGATGAAGTCACGGCTGAATTACTTCGCGCACAAGCAGCCTTAGCGAGAATTGTCAACGTTACCCGAACGATGGCGAATGAACTCTTGGAACGCATAGAAGCTGATCAACCAAACGTGCAAAAACGCGTCGAAAAGATGGAACGAACGGTGAAAGATGTCGAAGCGTACGAGAATCGGTATCGAGGTGGACGCTGGCGAGTTGAGAAACTCCGCGCCGGTGGACAACTCCCAGCCTTGGCGGATGGGGGTGACGGGTCTTTGGAAAGCCTCAACGCCTCGGGCGCGCTGATCGATCCTTTGTGTACGATAGTGGCTATGGAGGATGCGCTGTGTTGCGTATGCACTGGCGGTGAATCCGAGCCACCGAATGAGATTATGTTTTGCGAACGTTGTGAAGTGGCTGTGCATCAAGACTGCTACGGAGTTGGTGAAATTCCAGACGGTGATTGGTTATGCTGGCCGTGTCAAATTGTCGAAGATCGCGAGAGAGAAATGAACGCGCCGAGAACAAGGCCTCCGAGATATATGCGCGAAGCTGGCGATGGGTTAATGTACGATCCGAGAGTGAAGTGCGAACTCTGCCCAGTCATGCGCGGTGCTATGCGCGCAATGGTTCCGGCGAAACTTTCGAGTCCACTTTCAGAGATGATCAAATGTGGGTCAATCCCGAATTCTTCCTCTCGTCCAGGTACTACTTCAAGTACGCCTGGCGCAAAGGTGGAGGTTAAGATGGAAAATGTCGACGCCAAAGATGTCACCATGACGGATGCCGAACAGCCTGAAACGGAGAAACAAGAAGACACGCCGTCGAACAAAATCAAGGAAGAAATGGCATCGCCTGCTACGCAAAAGCCGTCCGCTATGAAGGACGATGTGAAAGCTCTGGTGAATCAAACACCGACGTTGGAATCCCCAGCGAACATGCGTCCGCACAAGCTGAAATGGGCTCACGTTGTCTGTGCAAAGTGGATGCCGGGTATATCCTGCGATTTGTTCTCTAACGAGCCGGAGGCTATTCGCGGCGAAGAGTCCATACCTTCTCGATTACTCCAAGCGACGTGCGCGGTTTGTAGTAGGAAAGATGGTGCAAAAGTTCAATGCTCGAAGGAAGGCTGTCGCATGTACTTCCACCCGCTCTGCGCGAGACGCGCAAATTACTACATCGAGTACAGTCCGCAAACCGAAGGCACTCCGGTTGGACACTATTGCAAGAATCATTCGACGCAAGCCAAACGCGATGCTGGCCGAAACACCAAGCCGAGCAAGATTAAGGGAGTCACTACGAGTTCGTCTTACGTCAAATCTAGCGTCAAGCGTAGACCGCCGACGGCTGAAGAAATCACTTTGCTCAAACGCGCGAGAGTCGGCTTGGAAACTTTGCGTTTACTTTGCGAGCGGGTGAACAAGAGAGAAAAAATCCGCAGGGACGAACTCGAGTCCCTCGGGACGCTTTGGAAAGCTCAACTGAACGGCCAAGCCAGTGGTCCAGTCTTAAAACCAGGCGAATTGGAAGCCGCGGAGGATCACGGTTTCATTCGCCAAGGTCCAGCCGTTGTGTATCTTACCTCGACGTCCATGGAAGAAGTCGCTCCGAGCGTGCCCGCTGGCTACGAGCTCGAGCGAGAAGATATGTGAGGGACGTTTTTTTGCTTTTCGAGAGAACACAAGAAACACATTTTGCGCGCGCAGAAATGCTTCGTGCAACACTTTAGCTCGTTTTTATATTATTCTCATAGCTTCATAATAAGATCAACGTGATCACGTCGTGCATGTCTTCACCGCGTTCCTCGGATAAGTCGATATACAGACTGCACGCCATGCTTTTCATCTTTTCTTCGACACATCAAAAAAAAAAGCTCGCAAACGCAGGGCAAACTCTTGAGAATAATTAACTTCTCTCTCCGCAAAGGGCAAAGCGCTTTGCGCATAGATCGAGCCGTAAATATAGATAAAAGATCTGCGCGAGAAAGAGAAAGAGAGTGAACGGAGATAAAATAACGGCATCGACGAAATGGCGTGCGGGTGCTTCGGCGGGGGTAAAGACAAAACCGAGAACGCTGCCGGAGGCGCAAATTCTAACGATAACAAACGCGGGGGATCTTTTTCTTCTTCTCTCGGGAAAAAGAAAACATCCTTCGGTAGACAACAACAACGGGGGTCGTTAGAAGGCGGGAGCGAGGCGTTCCACGACGCGGACGATGGCATATCAGCGCCAGAATACGCGGTGAACGATAGAAACGAATCTTTTCAACCGTACGCGCACCACTTGCATCCGATTTTAGGCAACTTACAAGGCGATACTTCCATGAAAGGCGCTTCGATACCTCGATACGACACACCGGTTAACGAACCGTTGGTAGGGAAGCCATCGACGTGGTCTGGGAATCCTGGGAATTCGCATTCGTTCTCTCTTCGAGGGAAAAACTATAAAAGGGACCGGAAGAAGTTCAGCAGTCAATCATCGGCGTACGAGGTGAAACAACTATTAGTGTTTCGCTCGGAGAAGAAAGTGATGGACGTGCACGATAAGATATTCGGTGGAAAGGTTGGAGAATTGATCAGGGAGAGGGTACCGTCGGTATTGATTGTGAACGTGATGATTCCAGACTATCCTCCCGAAGGTGGCGTGTTTAGTAAATTGGCGAAAATACCTCCGGATGGGCAAGGTCATCAAGTGGCGATGGTGTGCACAATATCGGATTGGGCGAGAGAGGCATTTGAGAATACGAAAAATTGGAAGGATTTGCCTCCAGAGTTGAGCCTATTATTGAGATATATCGAGGGTGCGGATGGGAAGGATGGCTTCGATGGACCACCGCATCAGTGCGTGGCGAGACAGAAAACGAAAGTGGTAGTCATGGTGAAAGGTGGGCAGCACGAGTTGCCGTGGCCAGTGCGAATGGCACTTTCGAAAGGGAACGGGAAGCCATTCATGACGGATAGAACTGGTAATTTCACCAAAAGAGGGGGCTGCTTCGAAGTGGATATTGACGGACACGCGTTTAAACCATTGGCAACGAATTCGTTGAGGACGTGCCACGCGTACTTCAAGTATTTGATTTTAGATATTGGGGTGGTCGTCCAAGGAGAAAACGAAAAAGAACTACCTGAGAGACTGTTGACCTGTTTGAGAGTGAGTTATCCAGATTTAGAAGCCGTGACGGCAACGTTTGAGAACATCGAGCCGGAGTTAAAACAAAGAAAATGGATTGATTGGAATAAGTTGCGTTTAAATGAAATCGGCTCGTCGTTTAGATTGCTCCCACTTCCATCCCTGAAATCTTTATCTAAGAATCAGCCGAGCGCAGCTACCGTTTCACCAGCGAGTATAAGTGGAGGAGAACGACGATGAGTAATAATAATAATAAAATATATAAATGAGAATAATATGCAAGGTGTAATTACAACAGCAACGATAATTAATACTATCTACATTGTGCTCATTTGACGTCTATTCCAAGCAGATCCGCCCCTATCGCCTTCGTTTTTACCGTCCGATCGCGCTGAGGAGAAATCTTCGCTCGGCACAATCTCTGGAATGTCTTCACCATTCGCGAGCGCATCTAACCCAGCTCGGACATAATCCGATTTATCTTCTACGTTAAATAACAAATCCCAGTCTGTCACGGCAATGGGAAAGACTTTATATCCAGCCGCTTTCAATAAGTTACGCTTCAAATTCGTTTGACCAAGTGCGTGGCCTTTGACGTTGCGAGCGAAATGCGAAGGTCCGTCAACTTCGAGCACGACGCCGATGGATTCGAGCAAAACATCTACTCGATAGCCGGCAACAATAGCCTCTTCCTCGTACTTTTCACCCATGTACGAGAGAATAGCTGAAACGTCCCGTTGAAACCAAGAAATAACCGGAGGACGACGTTGTTCGGCCCATGCGTTGGAGCACTTTTCCATTAAAGCATCTGGGAGAGTCGCATTTGTATTCGCACTGGACGATGAAATCGCCACGGCTGTTTGATACAGTTGATTCAAGTCTCTACCCCGTATGCTGTTGTCTTCTGTGAACTTTTTGAGACCTTCTTGAGAGCACACGTGACTCCAAACAGTTTTTAAAATGTCCGAGTTCAATCCCACGTCATCGCGCAACGTTGCCAGGGACCAACTCAGCGTGCAAAGCTGACCGCCTTTCAATTTGCTCACTGTTTGTTGAGTCCCATCTTCGCCTTCGTTTGATCCCGGGGCATTTGAAGCCCATTTTGAAACTCCTTTGACGATTCCTTCACCGTCCATTTGTAAGTGAGCCGTGGCCCAGCACAACGTTGTGATTTTAAAGGGGTCAAATCCTTTCAGTCCTCCTTCCTCGGCATATTCGTTCAAGGCTGAAAACAAACCTTCGTTGGCGTGTCGACACGACGCCAACGCCCAAGCGACATTGGTGACGTCTTTTGGTTTCATCTCCATCACAGAACGCGCCGCTCGGTTCGACAATACTTCCATTTCTGCCGCATTTGCAGCTTCGCCGGAGACGACACCGAGTCCCCAAATTGCTTGGCAGACGGCTGACGTCTTGAACTCTTCGGAATTTTGACGCGCCGCGGCGACAGTTAAACCCACCAAGTGCGCGAATCGCGGGTCTCGTCTAATCCCCGCACGTTCAAATCTATCCATTTTAACGCTTTGAACTTTGTTTCCCAAAATTTGGAGCATTTTACCGGCAATATTTGGAGAGACGCGACGCAAACCTCCATTTTCGAAAACTTTCAAACATTCCTGAGGAAAGACGGCTTGTTTCGCTTCCGCTTGAATCACCTTCCACTCGTCGTAAGTCATCGTCCACTGGTCTTTCCAGTCTTTCGAGGAAACCATATCGGGCTCCCAGACGCCAGGTGCATCGACAGCCACGCCGCTTTCTTCGGAAGAAGAGGCTTCAAAGTCACCGATGGAGGATTCTGGTTTTACGTACTCGCCCGTTTCCTCGTCGAGGACCCACCCTCGAGAAATCGCCGTTCTAATCTTGTCCAGATCGCGACCGGCCCGAGAATACCTTCGCGGTTCGCGCTTTTCTTTCGATTTACCGTTCGCTTCTCTCGCTCTGCGAAATTGCATCGCTCGACGTTCGGTATCCTTCCTCGCATTTTCCATCCACTCATTCGGGTCTGGTTTATCAGCGCCGTCATCACCCGCCGCAGAAATGCGAAAAGTATGCGCGGTTTTCGTCCTCCTCGCGGATGATTTCGACGACGCGTTCGGCTTGGCGTCGTTACCATTCGCTCTGTTCTTGGCGATTCGAGCGTTCCAAGCGAGCGAGGAAGACAACGTCCTCGTCGTCGCACTGACGAAACTCCCCGACATGACGACGACGACGACGACGACTTTTTTCCCGACTTACTTCTTCGCTTGTTTCTTCTTCGCTTGCTGTTGCGCGCTGCCGCTGCTCGTCGTCGTCGTTCCCACTTTTTTCAACCCGCTCAAAAAGTCAAACCCTCTCCTCTTAAACTTCGCCGCCTGTCCCGTCGCGGCGCTTTTCGGTGCGATCCCCGTCCAAGCCGGATGCGTGTATTGGTCTTGCGACAGAAAGTATCGATCTTGGTGGTGTTTCACGGTCGACCACAACTGATAGGTTTGTCCTTGCGTGCCCACGTACTGAACTCTGCGAAGAAGGGGATGGATTCCTTTCCTGGCCATATATATATATGTGTGTATATATGTATATGTACCCTTCCGTCTGCTTTGCGCGTGTGTGTGTATATCCGCGCGCGTAAAACTTTTAAAGAAGAAGAAGACGAAGAAGAAGAGAGAGAGAATCTTGGGGAAAAGAACACAGAGAAGAGAGAGAAGAGTCGTCAAAAAAGAGAAGAGAGAGAGAGAGAAAACTTCGGAGACGACGACGAGCCAGCCGGCGGCGCTGATGAGTGAAAAAGAGCAAAAACAGCAGCGCGCCGGACAGAAAATTTTTTTTGGATCGATTTCGCCTTTTTTTTTGTCGTCGTCGTCCTCCTCCGTTCGTGACAGTTATACATTATAAATGCGTTTGTTTCATCTCCTCTCCGCCACGAAGATGTCGTCGTCTACTTCTGCTCGTTACTTTTCTTCTTCTTCTTCTTCTTCTTCTTCTCACCTGCTTTTGAGAAGAAGGACGAGAACGAGAACGAGAACGACGAGGCGGTTTTGGAGCGACATCGAAAAAAGCGACGGCGGTGATTTTGGTGGTGGTGACGACGGGAACGACGAGAGAAGAAGAAAAATAATAACGAACCAAGGGGTGGTGACGAGACGCGCGACGCTGGGGAAACGCTTGACGTTTCTCGACGTCGCGGTCGTCGTCGACGAGAAGGACGACGACGACGACGATGAGAGCAACACTACTAAACGACAGGAGTATTATTACTTGAAAGTGCAAGAACCGAACGTTACGAAACGAATACGAGTAGGCGCGGTCGTTCGTTTTCGAGGAGAGGAATACGAACACGGCGGCGGGAGAGGTGAGAGAACGAAAGGGACGTACGTGGAGACGGAGAGCGTGCCAGAGCTGGTGAACATGGCGCCTGCTTCGATGGTTGTGAACGCGAGGAAGTTTTTGGCGGGCGATGGTGAACGTCGCGCTTCCTCCTCGCTTTCTTCTACCTCTTCTTCTTCTTCCGCGTCGTCTTCGTCTCGCGTCGCGTCTTCAACGAACGCCGCGACGTTGATATCGCCGTCGGTCTGTCGCACGTTCATACAAGGTGCGGAGTGCAACGACCCATTTTGTACGAAAAGGCATTACGCGGACGATGATTTGCTCGAAACGATGCGGCAAAGCAGAGCGAAAGCTTCGAAGAGAGGAAAGAGCTACGCCGCGCGGACGGCGTACGTTGAAGGCGAACAAGAAGCGCACGCGAAGAATAAGAAGAATAAAGCCGAAGCGGAACGTCTCTTCGCAACTTTTTTGTGTGATGAATTTCCTGAAGCTGAAACGTTCGTAGACGTCGCTGGCGGTTCAGGAACACTATCCTATGAGCTTAATGTGGAGAAATGGAAGACGGTTATTCTGTGGGAACCGAGATGCGTCGCGTTGACCAAGATACAAGCGAAGATTAAAAACGCCCGTCGTAGGGCGCTACAAAGCGTGGAGAGAAGAAAGAGTAGCGGTAATAGCGATAACGATAGCGATAACGATAGTAAACAAGGTAGCGATAATCTTAAGGAAACATCATCCGTTCAGAAGTGGATGCGATTAGAAAACTGGATGCTCGTCGCGAACGAGGAGGAAGAGGAAAGATTGAAACAACACGAGAAGAGAGTTTTAGCGTACACGAATCTCGGCGACGGCGAAGTAGATACTCCTGATTATCGGTCGTATTACGAAACGAAATACGATAAAAATCAAGAATTAGAAATCTTTCCGAAACGAGCGGTAAAGGTTCCTCCTCTTTTAGTAGAGGCTATCAAAGCAGAGAGCAGAGGTGGTGCGCAAGGAGAAGAAGAAGAAGACACGCGTTCGACGTTTGAGCACGTGAGAGAAGAATTTTGGGGCGTCAACGAGAGAACTCGACAAAAGCTAGAGTCTGCGGATGTCTTGGTTGGTTTACATTCGGATCAAGCCACCGAAAGCATCGTCGACGCCGCTCTCGAACTGAACAAATCCTTCGCCGTGGTCCCTTGCTGCGTCTTCCCGTCGATGTTTCCAGACCGACTCACGGAGGAAGGCGGCACGGTCACGACGCAGAAAGAGTTCGTCGATTACTTACTCCGAAAAGATAAAGACGTGAAAGTTACGTTTTTACCGTTCAAAGGCCGGAACGCCGTCGTGTACAAGAAAGTGTAGTCTATATTTGGTCTGCGTTTTAGATTGCGTGTATTTCTAGGTACTAATTCTGCGTGCGCATCTACATAAGATCTATATTTTGCTACGTTCGCGACTAACTTCTCCCTCTCCCTCTCTCTCTCTCGAGAATCACCCACCACCCTTCTTCTCCGTTGCGTTCACATTCACACTCGTCGTCGTCGACAACCCTTTCTTCACCCGCAGGCACACCTGATGCGTAAACCTTAAATCTTCCGCTATGTTTCGCAAACTCTCGTCCGCGTCCGCTAATTTCTCCATCGAATCTTTCGCGTTTTCTTTCGATTTCCGCGTAAACTCGTCCAGTTTCCCGCTCGCGTTTTGCAACTTTTGGACGATCGACAGTTGCGTTTTCGCGATCGACCCGAGCTCTGTCGGGGAGATAAAATTGGTCGAAAGCGTCTCCGTGAAGGAAGAAAAAGAAGAAGACGGAGAGGAAGAAGAGGTTGCGGCAACGACGGCACCATCATCATCGCCGCTGGGAGATGCACGTCTCGTCGTCGTCGCCGTCGCCGTCAATGCCTCTTCAGGGTTCGTCATTGTCTTTTTATGTGTGTAAGTGTGTAATCTGTGAAGAAAAAAACTGCGAAAAATCGTCACTCACACACTTTCGTATCAGAGACACACGACTCGTATATAAAATTATATTCATACGTACGTAATCAAATATGGGCGTCAAAGACATCATCGAGAGAGAATTCACGAACGCCACGCCGGAGGTGAGAAGAGCGAACGTGGAGTTGGTGCGCTCGGCGGCCATTTTTTTCGGCTCGGTCGTGTTTATGCGAGCGTTCGGAGAGTTGATGGCGATTTAGGTATTATTATTATTTAGAGAGAGATGAGAACTTTTTGCTACGCACACGCGACGGAAGAATACGCGCTATATATATATATTAATTTAGTCGAGAATGAGTTTTTATCGGGTCATCGTTTGCGCGTTGCATCTGTTGTATTCTTCTATCTATCTATCTGTTATACGCGTTGCACGAGAGCTATTTTAGAATTGATTTTTCTATCGGTGAACAAAAAAGAGAGAGAGTTATGCGAAGCGTTCTGTCAGTCGTCGTCCGAGGACGAGGCGTAATCGACGAGAGGCGCGCACGCGTTGTCTTCCTTGAGCTCCTTTTCGTCTTTTTTGTTTTCCTCGGCGTCGTCTTCCTCTCCTTCTTCCTCGTCGCTCTCTTTCTTCTCCTTCTTCTTCACGCGCACCAGTTTCACTTTCTTCCTCGGTTTTCGTCGGTTGGCGTCCTCTTCGTCGTCGCGGTCGCCGCCGTCTGCTCTTCTTCCTAAACCGATTTCCTCCTCCATCATCATGGCTTTTCTCTGCGTCACGAACGACCGCTGCTCTTCAATCTCTCTTCTTTTCTTGCTCACGGTTCCTCCTAAATTTCTCGGACACTCTCTCGTCTCGTGGTTTTCCGTGCATATTTTACACCTGGCGACGTTTGGACATTTCGAGCTCGAGTGTCCCCCTCTCTGCCCGCAGCGTTTACACACCGAACCGCGATAGTTCTGCCCGTGTTTCTTCTTCCTAGGAACCGCGCCGTTATTATTTCTATTATTATTGTTATTATTATGAGCGCAGTCTCTCTCCACGTGTCCGTTCTGTCCGCACTTCGCGCATATCCGAGGTTTCGAACAATCCTTCGCTTTGTGTCCGAGTTTGTTACACCGGTGACACGGTCCCTCGTACGAGAGCGGTTTCTCCATTCGCACTCCCGTGGCTATTTGTAACCCGTTATCATTATTAGTATTATTATTATTACCACTACCACCACCACCACTACCAGTGGGCACGCGGTTCGAGTACCTCGACGGTTTCGACATGCGTTGCGCGAGCGCAAAGCGTGTGCTTCTGTGTGATGAAAATCGAAAGAAACTTTTTTCCCCCACACGAGCCAAAAGAAAACTGCTAAAACTGCTCTCTTGCGTGCTCTCACTCAAAAATCCGGATTTTTTGCTTTTTTCGTGTGCGAGCCCTTTTCTTTTTCCTCCTCACAGAATACTCTAGTAGTAGTAATAGTGTGCGTGGTGCATAACAACATAAACACGCAACGACGACGACGACGAGAACATGCTCGACATTAACTTGCTGAGACCAGAGAAAGGCGGCGACCCGGTGCGTTTTACTTTTTTTGTATCTTTCTCCCCCCTATAGTGCGTTTTCTTTCGCGAAGATGATGATGATGATGATGAATAAAAAAGCGCCGACACGACCCCCGAGAAAAATCCGATTTTAGGAGAGAAGCTTTTTTTTTCCCTCTCTCTGAGGATGATGATGACTGACGAGAGCGTTCCATTCAATATCTCTATCTCTCTATCTCTCTTTTTATGCATGACAGGATATCGTGAGAGAGTCGCAAAAACGCCGGTACAAATCCGTGGAAATCGTCGACCAGTGCATCGAGAAAGATGCGCAGTGGCGCTCGGTCCGATTCGATCTCGATAAGTTGAACGCGGATTTTAACAAAGCGAACAAAGCGGTGGCGCTGAAGATGAAAGCCGGGGAGAAGGAAGAGGCGGAAAAGTTGATGCCGGAAGTGAAACGAGTGGACCAGTTGAGAAAAGATACCGTGGAATTGGAGAAGAAGTTGGAACAGGAAACGAACGAGTTGTTGTTGAAGATTGGGAATATCGTTCACGACTCGGTGCCGGTGAACGACGACGAGGAGTTTAACACGGTGCACGCGACGTGGGGGGAGAGAAGAATGGAAGAAGATTTACCGAATCACGTAGATTTGATTGGGATGTTGGATATTGCAGATACAGATAAAGGCGCAGATGTAGCTGGCGGGAGAGGGTATTATTTGAAAGGCGCCGGGGTGTTGTTGAACCAAGCGATGATTAACTACGCGTTGTCGTTTTTGGCCGCACGAGGACATTCTCCGCTAGCGACGCCGTTTTTCATGAGAAAGGATAGAATGGCAGAGTGCGCCCAGTTAGCCGATTTCGACGAGCAGTTGTACAAAGTGACCGGGGAGGGTGACGATAAGTATTTAATCGCGACGAGTGAACAAACGTGCTGCTCATATTTAAGAAAGTTGTGGTTGAACGAGAAAGACTTGCCTATTCGTTTGTCTGGGTACTCAACGTGTTTCAGAAAAGAAGTCGGGAGTCACGGAAGAGATACGCTGGGTATTTTTCGAGTTCACCAGTTCGAAAAGGTTGAACAATTCGTAGCCGTGACGCCAGAAGGCAACGCTTCGTGGGAAGAGATGGACAGATTGATTGGAAACGCGGAGGCTTTTTACCAATCTTTGAACATTCCGTATAACGTGGTGAACATAGTTTCCGGGGAATTGAACGACGCTGCAGCGAAGAAGTACGATTTAGAAGCGTGGTTTCCATCCTCTAGAACTCACCGAGAGTTGGTATCTTGCTCGAACTGCACGGATTACCAATCCAGACGATTGGAAATTCGTTACGGCGCGCCGCAGAAAGGCCCGGAAAAGACCAAGTCATACGTGCACTTACTGAATTCGACGTTGACTGCTACGGAGAGATCGCTGTGCTGTTTGTTGGAAAACTGGCAAACGCCGGACGGGTTCGTGGTACCTCCCGCGTTGCGCCCGTGGATGTGCGGCATCGAGTTCATTCCTTTCGTGAACAAGTTAGACAAGAAGAAACGTTTGGTAGCGGTTTCCCCGGCTCCGGCCCCGTTGTTTGGTGGCGCAGGTGGAGCGGACTCCGCGAATTCCTTAAGTGTTTTCGTCAACGCTGGCGAATGCGCTGGATCTATGGCATTGGAGTCGATTTTATCAAAGCTTCCGGACACCGCGGCTACGAAAAAATCCATCGCCGTCGACGTCACGGAAGAAGAGAAAGGATTGTTCCCAGACCCCGAAAACATTGTTGGTCCAGCTATGATCGAAGACGGTGATTTTGTGTTGACGTCAGCTACGGCTATCGCGAGATACCTCGCGAAGACGACGCAAGCGGCTAGTCTCGCTTTGTTACCAACCGCTGCGAAGGACAACGCCAAATGCGAAGCTCTCGTTGAACTGTTCCATCATACCAACATCGAAGAGGTTGTCGCGAGAGTCGAAAAAGCGTTGGAAGGCGCCAACGACTACTTGTGCGGAAGTACGTTTACGATTGCCGACGCTCTCTTAGCGGCTAAATTGAAGACGGCCAAGGCTTCGGTCTCGGCGAAAGCGGCACAGTGGATGACGCTTTCTTTGTAAAACGAAGAAGTAAAGGACGTTCCGCAACGACAACAAACAAGGATGAAAAGAATCTCTCTATATAAATATATCATTTGATGAATTGAATTGCAAACTACTAATACACTAACACTAATCTAATCTAATCTAATCACACCTGCGCCGGTCCTTCTATATTCTTGTGTTTCACCAACTCTTCCGCGAACTCTTTAAACTCCTCGCTGTGTTTGACCATGCACTGATGCAACGCCACGAACCTATCCGCGCAATCGCTCGCTCGCGTCTCTTCGTCCGCTTTCATGAAACACGTCAACGCCTGGTCGAACTCTTCTCTGCAGGACGTATCCCTCAACGGTTTCACGCACGGACACTCTAAAGCGACTTTTATTCTCTCCTCCACGGTAGGGAGGTGCGCTCCTTTTTCGATGGCTTCCGCCATGCCATCCAAGGGAGAAGAAGAAGAAGAAGAAGAAGAAGCGCTGGTCGCTTTCTCCTCCTCTCGTTCGTTGGTGGCGTTCCTCGGAGACATGCTTAGGTAGTGGTGGTGATAATAATAATAGTAGTAGTAGTAATAGTAGTGTTCCTCGCGCACACCTCACTCCTCCAACACAAAGGAGGAGAGAATGGGGAAAAAGTGATACACTCCAAAGCAGCAACAACAAAGCAGGAAAAAAAAGCGCTTCTGCTGCGCGCGAGCGAGCGCACGGAAAAGAGAGAACGGGAAGACGAATTGAGCGAGTTTTCTCTTCGCAGGGGAACTTACTGAAGGAGAGAAGGACGAGAGAAAAGCGCGAACGATGATAACGACCACGGGGAAGGTGCACTCTTCTTCTTCTTCTTCTTCTTCTTCTTCTTCTGCGTTCTCCTTTAGGTGATTTCATAAAAGGAGCGCGCGCGCGATGGAGTCTTCTTCGTCTGATTCTCGAGCACCGCCGCGTCTGACGACGTTTTTGCGCGCACATTTTCGCGAAAGAAGTGGCGATAAGAAAGGTGACGATGTCGATCGATACTGGTACGCGAGCGATGTGGACGAAGCGTACGTGGCTCGTGCGAAGCAAATGGGTGTAGAAGAAGGAGGTTTTAACAACGGAAGCGCGATGACGAAGACGACATCATCTTCATCATTTCGGCAAACCGCGAATAAAGCGACCAAGAACAGAGACTCGGCACTTTTAAAGTTATCTCAGGTAGCTTTGAAAACTTCATCGTCCTCGATTGAGGAAGTGGAAGAGGAGACGAGACTCGCGCTCGAGTCAGTGGCGGACGCTTCGATACAGTTGTTGCGTTTGGAGAACGACTTGATTTCTCCGGAGGAGCTTTTAGAGGCGCCGGCGGATTTGTATGCAGCTGTAGCAACAAATTGCGATGTAGATTGGAAATTAGAAACAGATTTAGAAGATGTAGTTGAGTATTCGAACGCGCCGGAATTGGAGAGAAAGAAGGTGCAAGCGAAAAGGAGGGGAAACGAGAGAGAAGCTTTCGCTTTTGTGAAAGCGCAACTAGGTGGCGCGTTGAGCGAGAGCGGTGAAGCCGTGCAGCGATGGAAAGATTTCTGGCAGAGCGCGAATGCGCTGAGAAGACGAGGCGGATCGATGGGTACGAGTAATACTGGAGGTGACTTGCGCGGTGCGACGGTGGAAGTTGGGAAGAAAAAAGAGTCCTATTACGGCGAGGATTTGTTTTTCGTGCCGCCGAAATTTTATGGCGCCAATGAATTCGAGACGAGCAGCCATCAAAAAGCATCAGGAGGTTTAGAATCTGCCATTTTATCGAGTATGACTCGCGGTTTAGATAGCGCGAATGCGTTCGCATCTTTAGAGCTCGAACGGTCTAGAACCCCTTCGTTCCACGAGTTGGACGCTTTAGGTAATGAGAGCGAGGCGTCAACTTCTCTTCAAGGCGGCTCGGGGTCAATTCTATCTTGGCTTCGCGAACAATGCGAAATATTCAGGGAAAACAATCAGAATTCAGACGCATTTGCAGGTTGGACGGATATTTGCGGAAATATATGTCGCGTATGTTTGAACAGCTCGAGCAGCGACGACCAGGTTGCATCCGAGTTGTTCGATTTACTCGGCGATGGTGGGTTTGATCTCGTCGCAAGCGTTTGTGAAAGACGAGGGCAGCTTGCTGATGCCATCAGACGACGTCTGCAAGCTTTAAAAGAAGCGTTTGATCCAGAAGAATCTGCTCAAGATGATTATGCAAAAAGTAGATCTGCCGTTTCCGTTCGATCAACGACGGACGTTGCGATGGAGAAAATCCGGAAGAAAGAAGAACGGAGGAATAAGCGACGCGCAGCTGGTGGTCACGGAGAGTATTTGTTAGAATGGTTCACTAACGATTCTGGACTTGGTTTTGGCGCATTCTGTGACGATTCTCTACCGTTACCGAACAGGAACGAAGCCGCGCCTGGAAGTGTGGATGATATCTTGAATAGTTTGCGCGGATTAGGTTTGGGAACTGATGGAGGCAAAAAAGCTCTGCCACCGGGAACAACGCGTAAAGTCTTGGAAGGCTACGAAGAAATTTACGTGCCTGCGCGTATCCCAGACGCCGTAGCAGACGGTGAGTTGCAAGTGTCGGTTTCGCATCTCCCAGTTTGGGCCCAAACCGCATTCAAAGGTATCCAGACGTTCAATCGTATCCAGTCTAAAATTTTTGAGTGTGCATATACGTCGAACGAGAATGTTCTCGTGTGTGCACCTACTGGGGCAGGGAAGACAAACATTGCCATGCTTTGCGCGATGCAAGAAATAGCTAAACACTTTGATGAAGAGAACAATTGCTTGCTCGAGCACGATGATTTCAAGATTGTTTACGTGGCTCCGATGAAGGCATTGGCGGCTGAAGTCACTCGGACGTTTCAGAAGCGACTCAACGACTTAGGTATGGTGTGTCGAGAACTTACCGGCGATACGCAACTTTCTAAGAGAGAATTAGAAGAAACGCACGTTATCGTTACGACGCCTGAGAAATGGGACGTCATCACGCGAAAGGGTGGCGAAGTTTCCGTGGCTTCAACTCTCAGACTCCTCATTATCGATGAAGTACACTTATTGAACGACGAGCGAGGACCGGTTATTGAAACGCTAGTTGCACGAACGCGTCGTCAAGTCGAGCAAACGCAATCGATGATTCGAATCGTCGGTTTGTCAGCAACCTTGCCCAATCCGAGGGATGTTGCGCGATTTTTAGGCGTCGCCGAAGGCAAAGGTTTGTTTGTGTTCGACCAATCATACAGACCGATCCCACTCACACAAGTTTTTATCGGCGTTTCAGAGACGAATGCGATGAAACGTCAGAACTTGACGGTACGAATAGCATTTAAGAAAGCGTGCGATGCACTTCGTAAGGGTAAGCAGGCCATGGTATTCGTGCATTCAAGAAAGGATACTGTAAAAACAGCTCGACAGTTGGCTGAAATAGCGGGAGAAGAAGGCGAACTCGAGTTGTTTGAGAACGACACGCACGAGGAGAAATCAATATTTGCTAGAGAAGTGTCGCGATCAAGAAACCAAGAGATGAAAGAATTATTCTTCAAAGGCTTTGGCTGCCACAACGCTGGCATGCTTCGAAAAGATCGGACGTTAGTTGAGCAAATGTTTGCTGCTGGTGTCATTAAAGTATTAGTGTGTACGGCAACCTTAGCGTGGGGTGTCAACTTACCCGCCCATCAAGTAATCATCAAGGGAACGCAGCTCTATGACGCGAGTGCGGGAGGATTTAAGGATCTCGGTGTTCTAGATGTACAGCAAATTTTCGGTAGAGCAGGTCGGCCGGGTTTTGATTCGAGTGGTGAAGGTGTCATTATCACCGAACATAAGAAGCTCACGAAATATGTCGCGATGTTGACGCACTCTACGCCAATCGAGTCCCAATTCATTGAGTGTCTGGCGGATAATTTAAATGCAGAAATTGTTTTAGGAACCGTGACGAATGTCCGCGAAGGAGCGCAGTGGTTAAGTTATTCGTACTTACATACGAGAATGGAGCAAAATCCACTTGGATATGCGTTGACTTGGGATGAAGTTCGCATGGATCCAGGCCTCATAGAACATCGGAGAAACTTGATTAAAACAGCAGCGAGAAAGCTACACAAGGCTAAGATGATTCGCTTCGACGAACAATCGGGCCAACTGTATCAAACCGAAGCTGGACGCATCGCGTCGCACTTTTACATCAAAGTTGCATCCATGGAACTGTTTGAAGAGATGATGAACCGACACATGTCCTTGCCAGAAGTCTTGCACGTCATCTCGCACTCCTCAGAGTTTGAAAATATTGCGCCGAGAGAAGATGAAATGCCAGAACTCGAGGCACTTCGAAGAAACCGACGCTCTGCCTGTCCGATTGAAATCAAAGGAGATATGAGTGATAAAGTCGCCAAGGTTAATTTACTGTTGCAAGTTTATGTTTCTCGGAAGCGATTGGAATCGTTTTCATTAGTTGCAGATTCGAGTTATATTTCTCAAAATGCGAGCAGAATATGTCGCGCTTTGTTTGAACTCATGCTAAAGCGTGGATGGCCATCGCTGGCGGAAACGCTGTTAACGCTTTCAAAAGCGGTCGATCGAAGATTATGGCCGCACCACTCACCGCTTCGTCAGTTTGAAAATACTCTGAAACCAGAGACAATTTATAAGCTCGAAGAGAAAGATGCCACCGTCGATCGATTGATCGACATGAGTGCAAAGGAAGTTGGTGATTTGTTACGACTCAATGCTGTAGTCGGAGCGCAAGTGAAACGCTGCGTCGAGCAACTCCCTCATGTCAACCTTGAAGCTGTAGTTCGACCAATAACACGTTCTGTGCTCCGAGTTTCTGCAACTCTAACGCCTGAGTTTATGTGGAGAGATGAAGTTCACGGACAAACGCAGCAATGGTTGATTTGGGTGGAAGATCCCGTGAATGAGCACATTTATCACACGGAAACTTTCACTTTGAGTAAAAAGCAATACAAAGAAGGCAGACTGACGTTGGCGTTCACCATTCCAATTTTCGATCCAAGACCGCCTCAATACTTTTTAAGGGCGACGCATTTGTATTGGTTGGGATGCGAATCGTTTTTAGAACTCGATTTAGAGGACATTGTTTTGCCGACGGAACCGCCTCCAAACACAGAGTTACTCGATTTGGATCCGCTTCCAAGGTCCGCTCTCAATAATCCGACGTACGAATCGCTCTATGTAAACAAGTTTACACACTTTAACGCGATTCAAACGCAAGCGTTCCACACTTTGTACCATACGAACCACAACGTTCTATTGGGAGCACCTACCGGTTCGGGGAAGACCATATCATCGGAACTTACGATTCTTAAAATGTTTCGAGATGAACCACCTGGGAGTAAAGTTGTCTACATCGCGCCTTTGAAAGCGCTCGTTCGCGAGCGCGTGGACGATTGGAAGAAGCATTTCTGCCCAACCGTGAATAAGAAGATGGTGGAACTTACTGGCGATTATACACCGGATTTACGCGCGTTACTACGTGCGGATATCATAGTTGCGACTCCTGAAAAATGGGACGGTATTTCTCGAAATTGGCAGTCTCGATCTTATGTAAGTAAAGTCAAGCTCGTCGTTATTGACGAGATTCATCTTTTAGGTGCCGATAGAGGACCAATTTTGGAAGCTATTGTGTCTAGAATGAATTATATTTCTGCACGAACGAAATCGAAAATTCGTATTGTTGGATTATCGACAGCTTTGGCAAATGCGCGAGATTTAGGGGACTGGCTTGGCATCGAGAATGACAAAGGTTTGTTCAATTTCCGACCGTCTGTTCGTCCAGTACCTCTCGAATGCCATATTCAAGGTTTTCCGGGAAAGTTCTATTGTCCTCGCATGCTTTCAATGAATAAACCCACGTATGCGGCGATTCGGACGCACTCGCCTCTGAAACCGGCGTTGGTATTTGTCTCATCGCGGAGACAAACGAGATTGACGGCGCTCGATTTGATTGCCTACGCAGCTGCTGACGAGAATCCGAATGCTTTCGTGCATTGCGATAGTCAAGAATTGGAAGAAAGAATCGCGAAGATTCAAGATCCAGCTTTGAAGCATACCTTACAATTTGGGATCGGTTTGCACCATGCTGGTCTGTCACCGGAAGATCGAGGCATCGCAGAGCAGTTATTTGCAGAGTGTAAAATTCAGGTATTGGTATCCACATCTACTCTGGCTTGGGGGGTGAACTTACCGGCGCATTTGGTTGTCATTAAAGGAACGGAGTTTTATGATGGAAAAACCAAACGTTACCAAGACTTTCCAATTACTGACGTTTTGCAGATGATGGGGAGAGCTGGACGTCCGCAGTTTGATAAAAGTGGCTGTTGCGTCGTTCTCGTACACGAACCGAAGAAGAATTTTTACAAAAAGTTTTTGTATGAACCATTTCCAGTCGAATCGTGCTTTAATGAATGTTTGGAGGATCATTTCAACGCCGAGGTTGTTGGCGGAGCAATAAAATCGAAGCAAGATGCTGTAGATTACCTAACGTGGACATATTTCTTCCGTCGCGCCATGAAAAATCCAACGTATTATAACCTCGAGGATACGAATCACGAAACCGTGAACGCATATCTTTCGGAAATGGTTGAAACCACCATGGATACGCTCGCTAATGCGAAATGTCTTGCTATTAACGACGATGATGATTCTATTAAGCCTTTAATGCTCGGCAGAATTGCGAGTTTCTATTACCTGAATTTTAAAACTATGGCTGTTTTCTCCAAACGTTTGAAGAAATCTAACACGTTAGAAGATGTCTTAACAATTTTGTGCGATGTTGCAGAATACGATGAAATTCCGGTGCGACATAACGAAGATAAGTTAAACTCGGATTTAGCGATAAATGTTCTCAAAGCTGGCGGATATCGAGTCGACCGACGAGCGTATGACGATCCACACGTCAAGGCTTCGTTACTCTTCCAGGCGCACTTTCTACGACTTCCTTTACCGATGTCGGATTACCATACCGATACCAAGTCTGTACTCGACCAGTCGCAAAGAATTTTGCAAGCGATGACGGAAATAGTGAGCGAAGCTGGATGGTTATCGACGGCGTTATCGATTATGAACCTATCGCAAATGATTATTCAAGGGCTCTCCATCTACGACAACTCCTTACTACTCTTGCCAAAAATTAGCGAAGTGGAAGTTTCCAAATTGGAACGCTTTTCAAAGATAACGTGTCTTCCGCAGCTCGTGTTTCTGGCTGTTCACCGCAAGACTGCGTTCTTTGAAGCGATGTCAAAGTGTGGTCTCTCGAAATCAAAAAGTGAGGCGATTTTTCAGGTCTGTGCAAACCTCCCGCTGTTGGACGTGAAAGCCACTTTAGTGGAGGATAAAGTGAACTGCAGCGATGGTCGTCGAAACGTATCCATAAAAGTATCGCTGAAACGCTCTGGTAAGAAAACGGGACGTAAAACCGCGCCAAGGGCGTACGCGCCGCGATTTCCGAAACAGAAGGATGAAGGTTGGTGGATCGTGTTAGGGGAAAAGAGGAACACAGGTGAACTCGTGGCAATGCGCCGAGCTCAGTTTGCAGATACCTTTGAAGCAGTTTTAAAGATTGATAACTTTCCACGAGGCATGAATGTTGCTGATATCACGGTATTTATTATGTCAGACACATACATTGGATTAGATCAAGAAGCATCAGTAGGTAATACTGATGACAAACGGTTTTTATCTTCAACTGCTATTGCGGATCGTCACAGATTTTTCGAAGAACGTGATTCCGATTCTGAACCAGAAGGAAACTTTTGGCAGGATGAAGAGGAGCTTTCGGATGAAGACATTCCGGATTTTTAGCGAAACAGGATTAGTCACATTTAGTATTTAGTAGTACTCATTGTTAGCGTGTTGAATTTCATGTTATGTTAGCATGTCATAATTTTCTATTCGTTTGCAATCGCCTCGAGGTTTATTCCTTCTCCTCTTCCTCCTCCTCCTCCTACTCCTCCTCCTTCTTCGTTCTTCTTCTCGAAAGCTTCTGCTCCGTCCAGCAACTTTTCGAGTACAGTTTTCACTCTTTTCGGGAGTAAGTTCACGTCGCTTATTGTTTTTGAGGTATCGAATGGTTCGCGATATGCGTGCTCCGGTTTTGCCGGGACAAAAGAGGAGCCGGTTTCCATAAACACCATGGATATGAGTAACGACTCGAAATCGAAATCGTCTTCGTCCTCGATAAAGAATCGAACGCCGGTCTCTTGAGTTGTCGGAGTCTCGACCCATTTTGCAAGTGCGAACCTGTTATCTTGGCGCAAGTTCTTCTTGTATTCTCTCTCTTCTTGATCCGGCGAAGGCTTTGCGAAGCAAATCATCAATACGCGACATTTTTCGCCCCTTGAGTTTATGCTTTCGTCGTCTAAAGACCACGCGCACTCTTCGGGAACGATTGCTTGCCAGTTCTTGCACAACTCTTCGTGCCCTCCCGTTTTCCACCAGAAATGACGGATGGTATCGATTTCATTCGTCACGCGAACGCGAACGGAGCGTTTCGTAATATCCACGCGAACGTCTTCCTCGTCGATCCAAAATGGAAGTTCAAATTCCATGATGACTTCAGTATTTGATTCGTGCAAAGTATACGGTAGTTGCATGCAACGCGCGTAGTCCGGATCACCGTCAAAGCACTGTTTGATGTCTTCTCCCATGTTGCGTTTTGGAATAGAGAGCACAAAAAATCTTTTATCTTCTGTTTGCATGGTTTGCACCGGAAACTCGTGTGACGGATGAAATGCGATCTGTCTTTCAACTACCGGAGGCGAGTCTTCGCTCTGAACCAATAGCACTTGTCCTCTGAATTCCATGTGCAGCTCCTTGTCTTTATAGCCAGTCGGTAACATGATCGCGATGTATACGTGACGCGTCGTCTGTGCCCACATATAATATCTCGCCAAACGCATATCGAACACCCTCGTGTGATCCCGTTTCCTCGCGCTGTTGTAAATCTCCGCCGCATGTTCTTTGAACTCGCGTATCTCTTTCAAAGATCCTGGATCTCTAAAGTTTGGATCTTCCAGCTCGTACCTCCTCGCGTCTTCTTTTTTCTTCTCCTCCAGCTGTTTCTTTGCCAAATCCACCTTCAAACGATCGCTCTGCGTCACGGGCCAGTGCAAACCAAACTCTCCTTTCCAGTGTTGCTTGCGCTCACAAAAATCGCAATAATACAGCGAGCACATGCACACTCTCGTAGACGGCCTTCCACACACCTCGCACAACACCACCAACTGCGTGCTCGCGTCAGTCTCTAATCCCAAGCGAGCGATGTCGTCCAAAAGTAAATCCTCGCCTCCGACCGCTCTTTGCGTCACGCCAGGTATGTACCGATATTGCGTCACGTGTTGTAACTTGTCGTACTGCTCGCGTTTCTTTGGACAGGACAACGTCTCGAACGCTTTTTGCACCTTATCGAACGTTTCGCTGCAACCACCTTTGTCCGGATGATGCTCGCGCGCTTTTTGCCTATACGCCACCTTAATCTCCTTCGGAGTCGCGTTTCTAGGAATAGACAACACTCGATAGTGTAAATCCCCTTTGATATCTTTCACCGTTTTCCAGGGATCGCCTTCTCGCAGTTTTTCCTGCCATGCGAACGTTTCCTCGTTGTCGTGGGGACGGTGATCAAAATATTCCTCGTCATCGCGAGAGGACGAGTGCTCGTTGAAGGATACCATCTGCTAGTCCTTCACGATAACGCGCGTACGTGCGTGTGAGTGTGCTTTCGGTGTGCTCTCTCGCGCGCGCGTGCGGAAGAAGAAGAAGACGTGTTTCTTTTGCTTTTCCCGCGATTTTAAATTCAGGCGTTTTTTTTTTCTTTCGTTGTGCGAATGATTTGATTTGATGATGATGTGTGCGGCAGCGTTTTGGGAAAAAGCGGGTGAGTGAGTGAGTGGGAAGATTTTCTTGATTTTTTTGGGGGGGCAAAACGGGCGAGTGCTCCACACAAAAGTGCGCCTCCCGTTTCGTGCCGGCTGGGGAAATTTTTGAAAAAAAAAAAAGCAGCAACCACGATTTGATGATGCTTCGCGACGCGACGAACACGAGGCAAACTACCGATGATGCGTCCACTTCTGCTTCTCGATCTTCTCTCAAAGGATCGTCGGCAGAAGGAGCGAGGAGACGAGGTGGGAAGATTTTTGAGGACATTCACAGCGGTAATAACGATAGAAAAGTAGACGATGATGCTGTCGAACGGACGAGGGGGAGCAGCAGCCAACGGGTGGCAGAAGAAGAAGAAGAAGAAGAAGAAGAAGATTTAGCCAGAGACTACACGATAGAATTGCTCTCGGATGAATTCGTGAGTGAATTCTTGTTCGATCCGACTGCGTTTGATTCTATGCGCGCAGAGTCGGAGCGATGTTGTGGTAGTGCGTTGGAAGCGTTGTATCCAACCAGTGTGCGACAGATGAATCGCGAGGCGTTGTTAAAGGAGAAGTCAAATTTGAAAAAACGACTGCGGGCGTACGACGCGAGGTTGATGAAGGTGAACAACATCGTCGCGAGCAAAGCGGATAAAAAGCACGCGCGGCCGTTGTACGCGAGATTAGCTCGCGTGAAGCAGCAGATCGAGATGTTGGAGATTAGAGATGGGTTTGAGGTGTTGCCAAACTTGAAAGTTGCGACGATAGGCACCGCGAACTGAAGAGAGACATCAACACCATTCATTTAGTGCCCTTAAGGTAAAATGTACTATAGTAATAATCATACGATATGCAATCGCAAATTTGGACAAACAAAAGCAAATCATCAATACTAAAAGCGCAACTTTAATCATTCGCCGTCGATGGTTAAATCTTCTTCGTCGATATCAAGCGGTATCATCACAGCGTTCGCTCCCGTTGTGTCCATCTTCGGCCATTTCGGCCAAATCGGTAAGTTCGCTCTCACTAAATCCTGCCTATTCTTCATGGTCAATATCTCCGCCACCGCGTCCGTTTGTTCGATATATTCCGCCTCTGTCATCGGAAAACTCTTCTGCCCGACAAACTTCCACATGATTTGTAAAAACAACTGCAACTTGTTCATCGAATCTCTTCGTTGACAAATTCTCGTGTCGTACAACTTTCCGTATCGCTTCAACACCAACTTTCGCAACTCTTCGCCTCGCATGGCCGACCCCGGTTCGCCGATCCAATCGTCGTCTCTTTTCTCACCAGCCGCGACTTCCATGGAATCTTCGAGAAACTGTAAAAAATCATCGTCGTCGTCGTCGTCGTCGTCGTCGTCGTCTTCAACCGCAACTTTCGACGAATCCTCCGTGCCGCTCGCTCGAGGACGGAAAGCGATGCATCTTTTCCTTCCGCTCGATGCGTTTGGCGCGTTATTCTTACTCTTACTCCTCCTCTCGTCGCCGATGAACGATCTCGTGGAGCAGCACTGCGAGCTCGTCTGCGCTCTGAGCGAAGAGGTGTGCATGTTTTTTATGGTGCGCGCGCGCGCTGTGGTGCCTTCCACGTGAGTGCCGAAATCTGACACCCCCTTGCGGTCCCTATAACTAAATGCAAAAATCCGTAAAAATCGTGTGGAAGGTTTTTTTTGTTTTCCGCCACTCTTTGAGTGAGAGAAGAAGGAGATATATGATGCTTGCAGCCACCACGCGAGCGATGCAATCGTCGCGCGCGTGCTCGTCGTCGTCGTCGTCGTCGCCGTCGCCGTCGCCGTCTTTGCCGTCGTTTCGCTCGCCTTTGCACCTTTCGCGCGACGAAAGAATAAGAAGAAGAAGAAGAAGAAGCGTAAACGAAGGAGGATTCGCACGCAGCCACTTCGTGCCGTCTTCGTCTCTAACGAACAAAATTTCACTACCCGAGAGAAGAAGGGAAGAAAGAGAGGAAGAAATGAGACGGAGGATGATACTTTTTATCACAAAGAACGATAAGAAACTCAGAAGAGAAAGGATGATAGCGCGCGAAGCAGCAGCTGGAGGAGGAGACGCAAGTTCGGAAGATTTATATTCGATGGATGCTATGGATGATTCGTCTTCTTCGAGTACTAACAACAGAGGAGGGATGGAAAAGAACACGCCGCGGACGTTACTCCCAGGAGTCCCCGTGGTGTCCCAAGAAGACTCGTGGTTGACGAAACTGATCACGTTATGCGTCGGCGCGGTTTCGTTTTATGCCGCGTTCTTAGCGATAAACACGAGAGAGACGGCGGAAATAACCGGCACTATCGTTGCGCAGTTTATATTCGAGGCTTTTGGACGGTTTCTCGGTTTGACGCCGGCGCCAAGTCCAGATAAAATTATTCGGGTATACTTAGAAGATGCGGCGTTGTTGTTCTTTCTCGGATCAATTTTGAGATTGTCCTTGTTCAGTGGGTTCTTTCGTTTCAGCGAAAGAGTTCAGGAGATTATTAAGGATATCGCGGGTTCAGTGGAAAGAGGTTTGTTGATAGCTTCCGGGAGCAGAGGGATTGGCGCCTTATTAATTGGCTCTGCGGTATTTGAAGTCGCTCGAATTACATACGCGGTGCAAGCGATCACATACTTGTGTATTTTGAGTGGTCTGGTTGCGGCGACGTTTTCCTGGGAGAAAAAGTTTTTTGCGAGCGCGTGGAGTAGGTTGGAGAAGAGCGGAGCGGCGCCAGCGACTTTGGCGAGAGTGAACGGGGCGGAAAGGGTGACAGAAATTGTCACCTGGGTCGTGGCGGCAATCTTTTGTTTCAAAGCCATAGGATTGAACTTGGGCGCACTCGTGACCGTCGGGGGAGTATCCGGTATTGCCATCGGTTTGGCGTCCAAGCAGGTATTAGAGAATGCACTCATGGGCGTCTTGTTATACACGACGACGCCGTTTATAATTGGCGATACTGTTAAAATTCCAAGAGAAGGGAAGGAATTGAACTATGCAGAAGGCCAAATTATCGATATTGGTTTGTTTCGCACGGCTATTAAAACTTTAGAGAGAGAGGTTATATTACTTCCAAACTCTGAACTCGGCGCGATGTCAATCATCAATGTCACTCGACGAGGACGAGAGTTTAGATTCAACGAGAGGATGACCGTTCGATTGAAAGACGCCAGTCAACTCTCAAAATTGCTGTCCACCTTCAGAACGATGATAAAAAACGATCCGCGAGTGTTGAAAACGCTACACAGACGCGTCTTTATAGAAGAAGTGACTCCCGATGGGATCACATTGGAGTTTTCGTTCTATGTTGAAGCCATTAACAAAGACCAGTTTCTAGGTATTCGTTCGGAGTTGTGGTTATCGTTTGTGCAAGCCATGAAAAAAGCTAGAATTCAATTGGCGAGACCAGAACGCGTACAGATCGAAGCTCCTTACGACTATTTGTCGATGGATGACCCGAGCGAAAAGTTGCCCACAATGGAAGAGGAACTCACGCCGTAACCAAAAGGAAGATGAAGAAAGTAAGAATTAGTGCAATTTTAGTAAGAAGCAGCAGCGGGCGGAAAGGATGGACAATTCATTTCTTTTTAAATACAAATGATTTCTCTACGTTGCCCATCTCCATATATTCTCTATTTCATCTATTCCTAAATCATCTATTTCCGGCTGCGTATCTAAAAAAGAGGAAACGAGGTACAACGAGCGCAAAAATTGTCACAAACCCGTGCACCAAAGCAGAATTCTCTTTGTAATACCTCTCAATCGCATCTCTGTCGATATTCAGGATGAAAGAAATGGATCTACTGAATAATTGTTTCATCCATATGAACCCGTCGAAAGAAGAAGCGATGCGGACGTACGCGTAGAATAAGACACTCGGGAACATTTCCGCATCGTACCTGGATAATTCCATCGCCTTGTCTAAATTCAAGAGAACCGCGGTACTGTTTTTACTTTCTCCTTTACCCGTGAAATGTGCCCACGCAAGAGCATGATATGCTTCTGGAAGTTGCAAATCACCTTCTGTTGCTCTTCTGTATCTGTGAACCGCGGCGTTGTAATTCATCGAGCTCCCATCATTATTCTCAGTACTTTTGGTGTAGTCTAATGCAACTTCGATCGAATCGTCGCCTTGAGAAACCATGGATCTTTCTTCATCGTCACATAATGCAAAATCTTCTGGCTTTGCTTTGATTTGCTTATTCCAAAGCATGTTTCCGAGATCAATGTTTGCTTCAGGAGCTAAACCCGGTGCACGCGTGACCCGTCGAAGCAACGAACCAGCAACTTCAAATCTATTTGGAATATCGACACCGGTGAGATTTTTCCTGAGCATCCAAGCAATATTTTGTATTGCAACTTCACTTCCTTGTTCGGCGTAAAGCGAGTACAAAATCAACGCTCCAAAAGGATCCGGAGGCACACCTTTCACTTTTTTTCTATTCTCGTCGACTCCATCTAATATATCCATGGCATTGTCTAAATCATCTGCCCATCCAGTTCGCTCATCGTAGAAAATTCGAAACAAACGAGCCGCTCGCGTGCAATTCACAGGCGTCCCCTGTCCGTTCATGTGCATTCTAGCCAAATCAAATGGTGCTTTCCAATGACCGCTTTTGGACGCTTTCTCGTAGAGCAGAAATCCTTGAGTGGCGTTCCTTTCTAAGTTACCGAGTCCAAGCAAGTGTAACGTTCCCATGTTGTAGTAGCAATCCGGATTGTTTGTCGCCATTCCTTTCTCGAACCAGTGTCTTGCGGTGACGAAATCTTTTTTGTTGTAATAAATGACTCCAATTCCATTAAATGCCCCACCTCCGTTCACATCGCCAGCCTGTTTGAAATACTTTTCAGCCGCAGTAACATTCACTGGAACATTCTCTGAATTACCCCTCATGTGCATGAAGCCTGCGTTCAAAGCGGCTAAACGATCTCCGCGTCTCGCCGCATTCTCAAACCTTTGCAAAGCTCCAATCTCGTCTCTTTCTCTACCATCCGTACCCATCAATCTTCGGTATCCTTCGACTCTCGTACTCTCAGGTGTACCGCTATTTCCATGCGGCGTGAACTCGTGCGAATCATCCGCACCTCCCACGAAATTTTTTTGATGTTCTTCCGCTAAACTTTCTTCCATGACGTCAGAGTGCCACGAAGCGTCGCGTTCGCGATCTCTCAACCACGTAGCCTGCGCTGGCATACCAGAAACAGAACCTGCGCCAGCTTTGTGAATCTCCAATTCGCGCTTTGCGGCGAGCGGATGGAGAAGCTGAACTGCCATTTGACAATTTTCGGCAACCCCACCTCGACCGACGAGCACTCTGTCTGCAAGCGCTACCGACGCTCCATCGTTTCCTGCGAAATGGGCAGCCCGTAACGCTTTCAAAGTCCATGGAATATGTTCCTCATTCTTCTTGGCAAACATTTCTCTTTGCGATTGCGACAACACAGATAGAGGAAGTGTGCCTGTTTCCAACGCTGCAGCCAGCACAAATAACGCTTCAGAAGCAGTCCACAACCGCGCAAACTCCAAAGGACTGCTTTGCTCGTTCGGCAAGTCAGTGCTCTTCGCAAAGTGCGGACTATTCTGAACGTGAAAAAGCGCATCGTTCTGTTCAGCGAAATCCAACGCGCGTTGTCCTTCTTGCAAAAGTGCTTCTACCGCCTTCTCCGTGGAAATACGCAAAGTGTAGTTGGCAAATAACCAGCCTTTCTTTTCTTCGAACTCGGCGTAGATATCGTCCACTTGGTCCAAGATCTCTTCAGGATCCTTCGCTTCGTTTGGCATTCGCTGCTCTTGATTTTGGTGGTTCTTCAAGAATTGCTCGTCCATCTCGTTCTCTTCCTCTTCGAGGCGTTCGTCCACCAAGTCCGCTTCGTATTCGAATAACTCATCCGGCGCTTCCATGGTTACATCGTGGAGGTATTCATCCTCACCACCATCTCCCGAACAAAAAGCCGCGAGAGAGACGATGAAGATGAGAAGGACAAGAAGAGTGGTAAATCGGCGGTGCGCTCTCATCTTATCATAGTTGTAGCAGGGGGGGGAGAGAAAGAAAGAGAGGGAGAGAGAGAGAAATACGAAAGTCTTTGTGTGTAAGAGTGTGCTTTTATTTTTTATGACGAAGAGGTGAGAGGAGGGGAAGATATTTGCGATTGCTTCATTTTGACCAGTTGCAAACAACGTGAGAAGGGACGAACACGTGTAAACAAGTGAGGATGTTTATCTGCGCAAATAATAGAGTTACGTATATGATGCGTGAAATTATCGTTTCTTCACATAAAATTGCTTTTTCTCATCTGCTATAGTAGTATTGTGCGTTCTATTCTTTATTCGTTTTATTCCTCGTCTGCGGACTGCTTGGCCGCCCCTCGCTTCTCCAACGAGCGCTTGAGACCAGAACCGCCTGGAATTCGCTCCAAATCAACCTCTGGTACCTGAATTTCGCTAACGGACTCCTTCACTTTCTCCGAAGCAATACTCACAGCTTCGTCGGCGACTTCACCGGCTTTAGCACCAATAGCATTTATGATTGGTTGCGTCACCGGAGAAACAAAGTTACCGAACGCTGAAATCGCATCGAGGGGATTTTCGTACGACAAGAACGCGTTCAACAAGGTCAATTCAATACCGACGACACCGATGAATTGTAACGTCTTTTCGTACTCGATCGCTCCAACCACGACGCCAAGCGCGAGGAGCCCATACACAACCTTCATCGAGTCATCTGCACTTTTCACAGTCGTCGAGACAGAGCCGACGCTGCTTTGCACGGCACGCGTCGCTCTGCTTCCAATCTCCGACGCTTCCTCTGCAGCAACCTCAGCAACGTTCTTCTTATAGCCACCTTTTCTTAACTTCAAGCCAGAAGATCGGTAGCCTTCAAATCCGCCAGAAATAGTGTAGCAGTTGCGCCCAAAAGTTTCACTTTTGACAACCTTTGCCAAGTCCTTAGCATCCGGACCAATGAAGTATAACTTCGAGCCAATCGAAGATAACTTTTTGACTTTTTCTGCCGCAATCGTGAGTTCAATCTGTCTCGCGCCACGCGTTTGTCTTCGTTCTTTTTCGCTCAACTTAACGACGCGAACAATTTCACCTTTGTTTCTCGCCGACCCTCTCAAATCAGGAACGCCTTCGTTTCTGATGGCTTCCTCCGAGCGGGTGTCGATAATCTTTGCGTTTCCGTTCTTCTCGAGAGATTCATAGCAAGCTTTCGGACGGACATCGCCATCGTATCCACGCAGCGCAGCACCTAAAACTGCAAGCAACACCGGGGATCCAAAAATGAAAGCGAGCAACGCAACGCCCGTGTCTGGATTTTCTTTAATGGCGGCTACTAAAGGCTGAAGATCATCCGGTATCGGCACTGAATCGATGGCACTGTTAAAACTCGCCATCACATCTTCCACAGAGGGAATCTCTGGAAGAGGTGGCAACTCTGGCAACTCTGGCAACTCTGGCAACTCAGGGATGGCGGGCATCTCTGGCATCGCAGGCATTTCTGGCATCGCGGGCATTTCTGGCATCGCGGGCATGGCAGGCATCTCTATGGATGCCGATGGCGTCTCAATAGTGACCGAAACAGAAGGTTTTGGAATAGACGGAACGGTGACGCGTGCCTGCGGCGCCGGGGTTGGCACCGGAGCAGACTGGATCTCGGAAACCTTTGACTGGAGTTGCGCTTGAAGCGCATTCGGGTCGAAGTCATCGAGAGCCGAAGTAGCATCATCGAGCGCCGACGAAGCTTTCTGCTTCAACTCATCGAGCGCAGACGTATCGATTTCCGGAACTTTGATATCTTTAAGCTTCGATGCGAAACCACCAAAGTCCACCTTTGGCATTTCTGGCATCGCCGACATATCTGGTACCTGAAAATCTCCCAATCCATCGGCCAAAGCCGGACCGGCGCTGCTCAACGCTGCAGCAGAGGACACCGCGGCGGTAGCAGTTGCGACGGATGGCGAGGACGAAGACGACGCATCATTGTTGATTTTGTTGATCGCGGATTTCGGGATTCTTCTCGCATTCGATTTTTGTTGTTGCTGATTAGAAGAAGAAGCGCAACGGATCGTTGCCGCAGAGGAAGAGCGCATCATCGCGCCTTGCGTGCCGCTCATTCTTTACGATATAAAAATAAAGTTGCGAGTAAAAGCCTCCTCCTTCTCGCCGTTCGTGTTCTTTAACGCGCGTGAGTTTTTCTCTGTTTTTTTGTTGTCGCAGAGCGTCGTTGCTTTTTGAAGCGACGGACGGTAAACAACCGAAAGAGAGAGATGTTTTGTGACGTCTCACGGATTACTCCCGACAAGAAGATACACTTACTCTCGCGCGTGCGAGAAACGATTGGCCACACAAACACAAAAATTTCGACGACAAAAAAAAACAGAGACGTGAAATTTGTGAGCGAGCGCAAGAAGTGCGATATGAGAAAGAAGAAAAATGGAAGAAGAGGGGGGGAAAATTCTGAATTCCGCCAGCAAAAAAAAAAAGGCACAAAAATTTTCCAAACAAATAATCGACCGCAAAGCCGCGCGCGCGCGATAAGCGCAAATCATCCGTCGAGCGATAAAAAATGAGAACAGGAAAGATACTTTTCGCGCTCACTCTTCTCGCTTTACTGTGCGAGACTATTCTCTGCGACAACAAAGACGACTCTTCTTTGAGCGTCGTCGTCGTAGACGACGACGACGACGACGAGACGGTTTGGAAAACAAAAATCGCAACGAAAGGGAAAGACGTGCCTTGGAATAAAGTGGAAGAAGAGAGCCGATTTCACGTCCGCGGATACCCAAAATATGCCATTTGGAGAACGTTTGATGCGATTGAGGTGACTTTGAAAGATGCAGATGGGAGCGTGAAAGCGAATCAGTGCGTGTTGAAGGTTGGGAAAGAGGAGGCGGAAGTGGAAGAAGAGGGAGAAGGGGAGGAGTCGCCTCTGTCATCGAGTAAGTTTGAAAATTCCAAGACGGTGAAGAGCTGGCAATACCGACGGGTAAAAATGAAAAGAGATAAGAAGAAGAATGAAAAAGTAAATGGTAACAGTAACGGCAGTAAAAATAGTCGCAGCAGTTCATCGAAGGTAACGAAGAAGTCTCCTTCGACTCTAATCGTAAACTTGAGTCCGTTCCAAGAGAAGAGCGCGGTTTACGTGTTGCAGTGCAACCCAGCTGGCGGGAAATCTAACGGGAAAGTGACGTACGAAATAACCGTCCGACGGTATTTTGATTCGAATCTGTTCGCGAGATTTGTCGCTGGTATTAGCTTGATGACTTTAGCTCCCGTCATTGCGACGTCTCCGTGGTGCTTTTACGTAGCCGCGATGTCTTTATCGACAGCCATGTTGCTCAGTTTAGTCCTTCTTCAATTGACGAGACTAACCCCATCGGGAAGAGCGATGAGAACGCTTTTCGGTATCAGTTCAACGCTCGTGACGACGTTTGCGTACCATTTCGTCCCCGTGGATAAGTGGAAGATAGTATTGGAGTACCTTTGGAAAGGAGCATCGATGCCGATACGTGCATCGTGGGGCGTCCTCGGCAACGCCGATCCCGAGGAACCAAAGACGATTTACATAGCTCTACTCGTTGTTGGATTCTTCGTAGTTTCTTCCGGTTTAGGCGTCATGTTCGTCAAGAAATGGGTCGTGGACGACAGAACTGGGGAAGTCGTGAAAGGATGGAAACAGTTTACCAGCTTTTCGATGTCGCTGTATGGCGTTATTATGCTCAAGTTTTGTACGCGAGACGCGCAAACCGGAAACACGCTCGCTCTCCTGGCCGGAAGCACAATCGTGGCCGGTCCAGCAGCAGCGTTTGCAAAAGACGTAAAGAGAACGTTACGGCTTGCATTTCACGCGTTTACTTTCCACTTGTTTGATAAGAAGAAATCTTCAGACGATGAGAATGCGTTTGAATACGGCGACGAATTTTACAGCGACGAAGAGGAAGAAACTGAATACGAGCTTCGTCGCAGATTACCAGCAACGATGGATCCAGAGCCCCGCGTTGCGCCTTCATCGTTTACGCCGATCGGAGAAGATTATGAAGATGAAATGCGGAATAAGCGCTCGTCGTCACTTTCGCCATTTAGTTTAGTTAGGAATTTGAATCTATTCGCTGGCAGAGACAAGAGCGAACCAGCCACGCCTCAACCGACAGGTGATTCCTCCAGCGGGAAAAAGACGACAAAAAATAGCAGCGATGGTAAAAAGAAATCACCGCCGCCGTTCTCGACCAGGAGTAATAGCACGCACTCCAGCGAAAAGAATAAAAAGCGAACGCCTCCAGTTGGTCTCGCGTGTAACTCGCGGGGAAGCTTTTTCACCGACCAGGAAGCCGACGAGCTCCGCACCGATTCAACGAACAAAGCTTTGGAGTCGTTGGTGCGGTCGCCGGAGTTTGCGCTTTGGTTGACCAAAAACGCGAGCAGAATACGCGTCATGAACGATGAGCACGAAGAATAATAACACCATCAATAATAGCATAAAAAGAGGAATGAAAAAGTTATCCGTGTACGAATACATTTAAATATATACCGTATAGAGAGAGAGAGAGAGAGAAGAACAAATATGGATGTTCTCTCTACTGCCATGACTGCTTTTAAAAATAATTCTCAAGCCTGCGTGCTCTTTTTCTTTTTTGATTTGGCGGCTTCATTTTATTTTCTTCATTCCTTCTCTACCACTTTAGTAGTAGTAGTATTAATTCAACAGAAGAAGAAGAGAGATGACGAAAGTGAAAGGTCCGGACCCGGTGGCGATGGCGGAACTTTCCGCCAAGAGAACAAGAGCTTTGTTTTCAATCGGAGAAGAGAAAGAAGGTGAAGAAGCGCGTCTCGCGATGCATCGACCTTCGATCGAACGGAAAATGAGCGTGAAAATTCGGGACGAATACGAAGCTGTGCGGCACATGCCACCGCCGGAGATTAAACCCAGAGACGATAGGAATAACAACAACGGAACAAAACCTACTTTTGCGTCGCCGGCGACGAACGATGTGAGTAATAATAAGCGCTTTGAGAAGAATATTCCCGGTTTAGCCGAAGCGGCGAATTTGGCGGCGAACAACAAGAGGAAACTCACAGTCGACACGGAAAAAACAGACTTGGCATCTTTAATCGATTCCATCGACGAACCAGTTCGCGAACAAATTGAAGCGAACGCGTCGGGTGGGATTTTAGCTAAGTTGAAGAGCCAAGAGTTGGGAGAGAAGAGTGGTGCGTTGGTGCAATTCAAAGCAGACGCAAACACTGCTTCAAAGTCTTCGGTTTTTGGCGCAAACGCAAATATGAAATCGAGCGCGCTCGTAACAGCGAATTTAGCGTCCAAGTGGCCGAGACCGGAGTGGAGAAAACCTTGGAAGTTGTACAGAGTCATCTCGGGTCATCAAGGATGGGTGCGCTCGGTTGCTGTGGACAAATCAAACGAGTGGTTCGCTACTGGTTCAGGAGATCGATGCATAAAAATTTGGGATTTAGCCACGGGCGGTTTGAAGTTAACTTTGACCGGTCACATAGAGCAAGTGATGGGATTAGCCATCTCTGACAGGCATCCGTACATGTTTTCGTGCGGTGCGGACAAAAAAGTTAAGTGTTGGGATTTAGAATACAATAAAGTGATTAGGAACTACCACGGCCACTTGAGCGGCGTGTATTCGATAGCGATGCATCCAGACTTGGATATACTGATGACTGGTGGTCGAGATTCAGCGTGCAGAGTATGGGATATGCGTACAAAGGCGCAAGTTTTTTGCTTGTCTGGGCACGAATCAACGATAGGGTCGATCATTACGGAGAATGTAGATCCTCAAATCGTCACGGGGAGTTACGATTCGACCATCAAGACGTGGGATTTAGCGGCGGGCAAGTGCATGAAGACATTGACGCACCACAAGAAAGGGGTTCGCGCGATGGTTATGCATCAAAAATACTGGGAATTTAGCTCTGCTTCGGCAGATAACATTAAGAAGTTCGGTTTACCCGATGGCCACTTCAAACATAACATGTTATCTAAGCAAAATGCCATCGTCAACGCCATGGCACTTAATGAAGACAACGTTATGGTTTCTGGAGGAGATGACGGTAGCATGCGCTTCTGGGATTACCAAACGGGGCATTGCTTCCAATCGTTACAAACACAGGTTCAGCCTGGTTCTATGGAAGCTGAAGCTGGCATATTCGCGTTGGGTTTTGATAAGACTGGGGAGAGATTGATTTCGTGCGAAGCGGACAAAACGATAAAGATGTGGAAACCGGACCCAGACGCTTCGCCGGAATCGCATCCCAACCTTCCTTTCGTTCCGCCCAAAAGCATCGCTAGAAGCTGAATGGATTATAATAGTAGAGAGAGCGAACACGCATTGTAAAATTCTTGCTGTACAACACATAAGTTTTTATTAAAAGTCAAAATCTACGCTCTCACAACTCGGTGTGCGCGATTCCTGTATCGTGTTTCCAACCATAATCTTTCTTAAATACTTGTATCGTGTCATAATCCTTCTTCAATTTCTGCGCCAATTCATACGGCGATATGTTTCGTTTATTCTTCAAGTGTGGGTTTGCACCATTCTTCAATAAGTGATGCATGGCCGGTAAGTGATCTCCTTTGACAGCTTTGTGCAAAGCGGTATCACCTTCAGTATCCACTGCGTCAACCACGGCGCCTTTCTCAAGTAACAACTCCACCATTTTCAATGAAGATCGTAACGCCGCTTCGTGCAAAGGCGTCGTCTCGTTACCCATCGTACGTCGCTCGTTCACATCGACGGTTTCATTTGTTAACAACCATTCGACGTAGTTCGTACACAACGGTTGCCACATTCTTGAAGCGTAGTGGATGGGTTGATATCCATCTTCGTTTACGTCCACGATGCTCGCGCCGTGCTCGACCAACGTCTTCGCAATCTTCACTTGCTCGCGGAAAGGACAGTGCGCGGCGCTGAAATGGATCGGTCTAGAGCCTCTCAACGTCATGTTCACGTTTGCTCCTAAATCTAAAGTCGTTTGCACGTACGTGAGGTTCCCGAGTTTTATCCCTTGTTTCAACGCGGTTATCCCGGACCAGTGTACCGCGTTATCGATTTTGTGATGGTCAGGGAACAACTCAAACTCTTCCTTTAACTTTTCGTGGTCCAATTCTTTCCCGATTTCGTGCAGATTCGCCGGTTTTCTCACTTCCGGTTCCGGAGGTTTATCGTGCACGGCGTCTGGTTCTTTGTTCCCGAAACCGTACGTTCGTTTCAGTTCGTGATACAAAGCGGAATTCCCGTGACCTCCGGCGAGGACGACGAATTCTGTTAACGCGAACGAGAGACAACCCGCGAGAAAGAGGAAAAGGAAGGAGTACTTTTCGGGAAATACGCATCGACGAGAAGAGACGGAGAAGAGAGACATGCTTTCGTTCTTTTATCTTTTAAGAGTGAAGAATGTACGATATATGTTGAGAGACGAGCGCGTCGGTCATCAAATTGTGGAAAAATTAGCGCGATCAATATTTTTCTTTTTTTTTCGTCCACCTATTTATGGTGTTGCCAAGTAATAAGTCATAAGAAGGTACGCCTCAGGCGTACCAAAACATTACTTGGGTGTTGCGAGCATTTTCGACAAAAAACGAAAGAAAGCACACAAAGAGCACCAAAGCGGCAAATAATCTTTCCTATTCATCTAAAACACCTACTTCATGCTATCGCAGACTAAACACTTCGCCTCGTACGCGCGTCTCATGGCATCATCACTCTGCTTATCTCTCAAAACTTCAATATTCACGGAATCGCGCACCTCTTTCGATAACAACACCATGACGGCGTTGATTAAAATCTGCGTCCCTCGCGGCGGGTTGCCGATTCTGTGCACTTTAGCGCGCTCATAAAAGAGCTCTCCGATGGCGTTCAAGCCTCTCGCGATGACGTCAAAAGGAGGCGGGTTAGTTAAACCGCATCCTTTCATGTCGATGAGGACGTCTATTTGACCTGGGATCGTTCGATAGTCTCGATCTAACAGGCGCGTTTTGACGCCGTGGTATAGCGTAGACACCATCACTTGGTCCATGAGTTGCTTGTTTTCTTGAGATAGATCCACATTCGCCGCACCCATCCTCACGAGAAGCATATCTCGTCCTCCATTTTGAGCCGTATCATTTTCGTCGTTCATACGCCAACTGCAATACGGCATGCACGGATGGTCGCGGAGCTTTGCCGTTGACCAAAATTGGTACGCCGTTTCGTCCGGTAACTCGCCGAGTTTTCTACTCGTACGACTTTTACTTTCTTTCGAGGTTGACGCGGATGTTGTCATCGTCGTCGTCGCCACCGCCGCCGCCACCGTCGTGCTACTAACGCTGCTTGCCGACGACAAGCGAGACCGAGTGTCGAAAAAGTCCTCGTCCACGTCGGAGTCGAAATAGTCTCCGTCTAATAGTTCCTCGATGTCGTAGTTGCTCGCGTTCGCTTCGTCCGAGGAGGAGAGATATTCCGACACGTCGTGAAACCGCGTTTCCGACTCTCCGCTTTTCCTTCCGTCTTTCGTAGCGCGAGTGTTCTCGTTGCTGTTCGTATTATCAATATTATCATCATCATCTCCGTTCCACGCGTTCATCCATCTTCTCCTTCCGCTCTGTTTCCGTTTCGTCTTCCTCCTTCGCGCTTCCACGGACGGCTGAAACCGAGAGTCGTGAATTATCCGTCGCTCGCGTCTTTGACGATTGCGCGCGTGCGACCAGACGACGCACGCGAGGAAGGACCCGACCGCGAACGCTTCGTCGAATTGCATTCTCGACTAATGCTGCTCCGTCCTCGTTTACGTGGCGTTCCCTCCTCGAGAAGGCATCGCGCGCGCGCGCGTTTAATATGTGTGCGTCATGAGAAAAGTTATATTTCTCGTTAAAAGGATTGGAGAGTATGGCGTCTCGATGGGTGTGAAGAAAGCTTTGTATGTGCGCGAATGTTATGTTATTGTTATTAAAATCAATCTGTCTAAATAATGCTAAATCAACTTCTAGCCGCAACGAACGCCTCCAACGCCTCTTGCCCGCACTTTTCGTACTCCAGAACGACCGCTCTGCACCTCGTCGCCAGCGACGACGACGAGGACGACGACGATCCTCCTCCTCCTTCACCATCCCGCCGGTCCTCCTCGAAGCACTCTTTCACTTTCCTCGAAGACGTTTCGAGTTTACGCCGCGCCTCTCTCAACTTTTCGTTCGTGAACTCTTCCTCGTACGGATTCTTCTCCGCTGCTTCAATTTCTTTGATGTATTTCGCTAAACTATCGATTTCGTTTTGTTCGTGTTTCAATAAGGCTTCGTTATATTTCGCGGTCGTTTGGAGTAACTGCGCGAGTTCCGGTTTCGTTTGTAAGAAATAGTGGTCCGCCTGCGTCGTCGGCGAGGACGAAGTCGAGGGAACAGATTGTTGTTGTTGTTGATGTTGTCGCTGCTGCTGCTGCTGTCTTCGCTGAGAAGAAGAAGATGTTGACAAAGATGCACCCTCGAGCTTTCGCAAAAGCTTACTCGTCAGCTGTGCGCGAGGTAAAAGAGAGAAGAAGAAGAAGAAGAAGAAGAAGCGTCAGTACACAACAACAACAACAACTTTTGTTTTTCTCCCGGGAGTTGTTTTTTTGTTCTTTCGAGGGAGAGATTTAAAAGAGGAAGAAAGAAAAAAAGGAAGAAGACGCACCCGAAGTCCGCCGGGAGTTTGTTGCTGGTTCGTCCCGGTGGTGGCGTTGTTCGCGGCATCTCGCGGTTTCGACGCTCGGAGTCCCATTGCGCGCGATAAATAACGACACACGCACGAAAGAGAGAGAGAGGAAGGAGAAAAGTGGAGTTTATTAGTTTGTGCGAGAAAGTTGTTTTTTCCTTCCTTTCACTGAGGCGCTGATGATTGTCTCTGCCCTAAATTTCGCCTTTTTTTTATTTGTGCGCCTTTCCGTCTCTTCGTCTTTCGATTTTCGAGCTTTCGAGCTTTCGAGTGTTTGATCGATCTCCATCCAATAAGCAGAGAGAAGATACGATACCTCGCGCGAGAAAAAAAAGAGAGAAATTTTTCTCGTCTCGTATAACATATATATGTCAAACGAAAGATGAAGGAATGAACGAGTTAAGTAACTAAAAAGAAGAGACAGATGCGCGGGATGCTGGCGAGGCTGCAGATCTCCTCCAATCCATCGACGGAGACGACGAGCGGACGACGAGTAAAGAAAATGTGTAATCTGCGAGGTTCTCGTTTTTCCCATCGTCACTCGTACCGCAACGACGATGAGGAAGCGGGGAGGAGAACAAAGGACATTCTCTGCGTCCGCGCGTCTTCGAGATCGTCGTACGAGTACGATCGATCCGTAGACGATGGAGATGGAGATGAAGATGAGAAGAGTCGAGACGATCGACGTAGCAGATCGAAGATACCCGCGAGTTCTTCTTCATCGGCCTCCTCCTCTTCGTCCAAGAAGAACGTCAAAAGCAGAATATCTTCATCAAAGTCTGAATCTTCAACCTCTTCCACGAGTGCGAACAAAGGCACGCAAATCAATCAGATCAACACCGAACTCGTTTGGGAACTCGAGAGGAGAGGCGACGGGTGGGGAGAAGAGATTTTCCCGTCTTTGAAACAGAAACGACGCGTGATCGAACCTTTGGCGTCACGAAAACGACCGAGCAACATGCAAGCGTACGTGGAAGATTATTTGGTGGAAGTCGTCGGTTTTACAGAAGATGAAGCGGTGGCGACGTTTTCAGCGGCTGCGGCGTGGCGAATTACTGCTAAAGGCAGAGCATTAGTCGATCGTAAGCGCATGAAACTCATCGCGGAAAACGCTCAAAATGCCATAGAAGTTTTTAGAAGGTGCGGCTTGTCCCAGGAAGAAGTTCGACAAGTTATCCAAGCGGCTCCGCAGGTGTTGGCGGTCTCACCGACGCAGTCAAAATGGAATCATAGTTTATTAGAGTACGCCGCAAGGCAGTTATCGGAGAGTGGAGGTACGCTAGGGAGAGTTCGAATGCGCGAGCGCACTGGGAGACCACCGTTGAGAGATGAAAGCGGCCAGGTAAAGGACACGTATTACGCGAGAACAAAAGGTTTGGTAAAGAGAGCGCCAGAGACATTGAGAGAGTGGGTCTTGGAGACGCGCTTGAATAGAACTTCTGGATCACTAGCGCAAGAGCAACTGTATTTGCTCGATATCGTAGGTTTCGACGCGTTAGAACCAGAAACCAAGGTTCTACAAGCAAACACTGTCTGGGAAAGTTGGTTCGACGAGTTGGTTGAATACCAGTGCATCACCGGGAACTGCGATCCCAGTTATTCTGAACGCGAGAAAGGCGGTCTAGGAAGGTGGGTCGCGAAACAACGAGCGCTATTTAAGAATGGGAAATTATCGAAGAAGCGCGAGTTTCGACTTCGCACTTTAGGTTTGAAACTCGATGAAGATGAGGCGGAGAGTACGGTTTCGGTAGTGAACATAAATTTCCAAGGCGGACTGACGGCTTTTGACGAATCAGCTTCGGATATGGCCATGTTTTTGGCCGAACGAGGGCAATACGCAGAGCCTCCTTTGGGAAGTCCTTTGGCGGTATGGCTCATGAAAACGCGAGAAATGGCTGAAAAGGGTGAATTGACGGAGAGACAGATGGATAAATTAGCGATAATCGGGGTCGATTTAACGCCTATTTCCGCCGCGTGGTTGAAAAATTTATCGGAAATGTCAGATTACGTGAGTAGAAAGAGAGTGGTGAATTTGCAGAAAGCAAACAGCATCAAAGCTTGGATAGAGGATCAGAAAGTGGCATACAAAGAAGGGAAGTTATCTGAGGCGCAGATTAAGCGCTTAGAGGCTTTGGATCCGATTGTATTTCTTGATTTTTCAACGAACTCGTCATCCGTCAACGCGCGCTGAGAGAGAGGAAAAGCCCGTATTCAAATTTTATTATTAGGAACTATGTAATATTATACAACGCTGCATGACAAAATAGAAAAGAAAACCCACTAAATTTGATTGTACGGGCCATCATTTGTCTCAATGGCGTATTTGCTGAAAAGCTGATGCTCTTGCAACCGTTCATTTTTAATGAAAACATATAAGTTGTACGACTCTTGAGCGCACCAAAAGCCGATGAACATGGCGATTATTTCATTATAAAGGAAGCCATACAAGCCAATACCAGCGGCGCATACTAATGAAACACACGCACAGATCTTTGCCGCTATATCGACTCTCACTTTCATCAATTGTAAGGACGCTGCGAAAATTCTACCGCCATCCAAAGGGTAGCACGGGATGAACAAGTTAAAAAGCATCAAAGAGATATTGAGCCACAGCGCTTGTATACACAACATTTCCATGAACGTTCCCGGAGTAAATGCTTTAGATAATCCGTACCACAACAGTGCTTGCGGGATGTGCGTAAGCGGACCCGCTATGGAGACGATCAAATCATCCTTAGCGTCGCCACTGTGACCGATGTACGCCAAGCCTCCTAACGGCCATAACAGTATCCCGTGGACCTCTCCTCCAACTTTTCTCGTCGCGAAACAGTGGCCTAATTCATGCAGTAAAACGGTCCCAAATAATAAAGGAATGTTCACTACGACTAAGTACAACCACACTTTCATTGTCATCGTTGATGAATTCAATATCCACGGAAGTGCGGCGGAGACGACGAAATATATTAGCAACAACGGATGAAGAGTGATTTCAATCCCGAACAAAGTTCCAACGTATATCGGTTGCCCTCCACCAATGGGACTCATCGAAAAATGGGTACCAGTCGATGATGTTGTTGTCCTCGGAGTATCGTGAATGGTGTGTATGTTGCTCATTCTCTCGTCTATATCGTAATGTTCGCGGTGTTGAGTGAATAAAAGTAGTTGTAGTGGGAGATATTTTTTAAAGGAAAGAAGAGCCTTTCTGGAGCTTTCATCTTTGTGTGTGTGACAGTGTGTGAGTGTGACGTGATTTTGTTGTACAATTTACACACATTTTCTACATAACGACTAATACGGAACAGATTTTGGTAACTTCGTCTTTGCGTTTTGCATGTTCATGTCGAACTTTTTGTTCCCAGAACCGGCGAAAATGTTGTGCGACTTTGCCATGTACTTTTGCTGACTCTTCTCCGAACGCCTTTGCAGCTGATTGATTTTCACCCATCTTTGCGCTAAACCGTTGCCGTTTCCTCTCTCGCCTTTAACCGTGCCTAATTTTTTCTCTGGAATATGCTTTGTCATTCGTTGATACAGTTCTTCTCTCGCGATTTCATCTTCTTCTCTCTCATCCGATGGTCTGTGTCTTTGTTTGTAGTAACGTTTGAGCTCCCGCGGTCCTATTCTTTTCGTTTGACCATCCGGCCTGTGAATGATTAGCTCAAAGCCATTATCTGCCAGGGTAACCGTCGCAGACTTTCCGTCGTTCTCTGGAAACGCGTCATCGTCTGAATCTCCTTCTTCGATGTTCATCGATTCAATTCTCGCTAAAACAGCTTCCGCTTCGTCTTCATCCACAGATTCCCAATCCGACCCGTCATCATCCTCGTCCTCCTCTTCCGAAGACTCCCATAAATCTTCTCCGGCTGCAATTTTCCTCTCCGCCTCTTCGATTTCTTCTCTGTGATGATCGCACCACTCTTGCAATCGTCTCGCTCGAGCGACCGATCTCGGCACTTCTTCTTTCCTCTTCAAGTGCGCGTTCGAGACGACTTTTTGGGACGCCGACTTGCTCGCTTCCGCTTGCATCACCACTCGATCGAACAGTTCTTTCCCAACCACCGGTAATCCGCTCGTATCTCTCTTCAAATTATATCTGTGCCAATCTGTTCGATAATGCGCTTTCAATTCGTCCGTAGACTCGAAGATGACGCCCTGTTTTTAAATAGCGAGCGAAAGGAAAGATTTTTGCTCCGCCGTCAGAAATCGTCGCGTCCAAAAACAAGAAGAAAAAGGAAACGAGAAGAGCGTTTGAACGCTGGGCTTTTTTTAAAGAAGAAAAACGTACCGGTGCGGTGTGGCAGGTCAACCCGTGACTGCTTCGATCGTCGTCGCTCGCTTCCATCGTCGTCATCTGTTTCAATTTATGTAAACAAGAAGAAGAAGAAGAAGAATATATATGTCGTGCTTGTGGTGAAATGAAGAAAGAGAGACCCGGACCAAATTGGTTGGTTGCCTCTCTCTCACACAACACGCGAGAGCTAAAAAAAAAGGGAAAAAAAAAAGCATCTCTCCTTCTTCTTCTTCTTCTTCTTCTTCTCTTCTGGCTGGCGGCTGCGTGCGTGAGAAAGTGGTGCGCATTTCTTCATTCTCTCGCTCACTCTCTCTCTCTCTCTCGTGCGCTTCACGCGAGGAAGAAAGAAAGAAAGACAGAAATCGGACGTGAGAATACCACGCGTAAAAGATGGCGAAGAAGACGAGGGAGAAGAAATCGCCCGGGGGCGGTGGAGGAGGTGCGGGTGTCGCGGCCAAGCCGAAACATTCCATGAGCACGGAAAACAGAACGAAAGGGAGCGTGCACGGAAACTCGCAAAGAAGCGCGGCGACCGTGAGGCGATTGAAAATGTACAAACAGCGACCGATAAGAGATAAGAAAGGGAAGATTTTAAAGCAGGAGTTACAATCGAAGGAGTTACCGAGCACGAGGATAGTGCCCGATCGACGATGGTTCGGGAACACGAGAGTTATCGGCCAAAAGCAACTGGCGGAGTTCAGAGACGAGATGGCGGAGAAAACGGCGGACGGATATCAGGTGATTTTGAAGCAGAAGAAACTTCCGCTGTCGCTGTTGGCGGACCCAGAGAAAGGGCGATCGAGGCGAGTGAAGTTGTTGAACCAAACGCCGTTTTCCAGCGTGTTTGGAGCGAAAAAAACGAGGAAGAAGCCAAACTTGCAAATGGACGATATCGTGGCGATGGCGCAAACGGCGGAACTGGCGGGAGAGGCGTACGACGAAGGCATAGAAACTGGGGCGCTACACGACCGCGATTTGGTGACTACAGATGATGGCGTTCGTAAAGCTGGTGGTGATGAATTGTTTCAAAAAGGCCAATCTAAAAGAATTTGGGGAGAATTGTATAAAGTCGTGGACTCTTCGGACGTTTTGATTCAAGTGTTGGACGTCAGGGATCCTTTGGGTACCCGATGCGAACATTTAGAGAAGCATTTGAAAATGGACGCCATGAAACGACACAAGCATTTGATTTTGTTACTCAATAAAGTCGATTTAGTTCCCGCCTGGGTTACCAAACGTTGGCTGTACGCTTTATCGAAGGAGTACCCGACCATTGCTTTCCACGCCTCGGTGACGAATCCGTTCGGGAAGGGTGCGCTCTTGTCCGTCTTGAGACAATTCTCTCGGTTGAGGTCCGATAAACAAAATATTTCCGTAGGGTTTATTGGATACCCGAACGTAGGTAAATCGAGTGTTATTAATGCTTTGCGGACGAAACGCGTGTGCGTGACGGCTCCGATTCCTGGAGAAACGAAAGTTTGGCAGTACGTCAACTTGACGAAGCGTATTTTCCTCATCGATTGTCCTGGCGTCGTGTATCACGATACTGAGGATACAGATACTGATGCCGTCTTGAAAGGTGTCGTTAGAATAGAGAAGATGGACGACGCTGCAGACCACATACCGGACGTCGTAGCCAGAGTAAAGCCGGAATATTTACGAAAAGCCTACCGAGTTGCCTCTTGGAATTCGCCCACGCATTTTCTCGAACAAGTCGCGAGGAATCAAGGTAAATTGTTGAAAGGGGGTGAGCCCGATTTAAATTCTGTGGCAAAGTCTATTCTGTTTGATTGGCAGCGCGGGCGAATTCCTTACTTTGCACCACCGCCCTCGTTACCACCGAGTGAAGACGTCTTAGCGGCAGTCCGAGACGCCAAGAGTGCCAAGAATGGCGGCGCTGTGTCCGAGAACGCATCAAAGTCAGAACGCGACGCCGCAGAAGCGATGACACAAACGGCGAGAGACTTGTTGGTAAAACAAGTTAACCGACGAATTCCTCGCGCGAACGGATTGTTTGACGCCGAGGATGCTCGAGACGACGAAATCGAGGATGTAGAGATTGAAACTAGCGACGACGAAGAAGGGGAGGAGGACGACGAGGATGCATTGGATGAAGACGAAGACGAGGAAGTAGAAGATGAAAAAGGGCAGACGAGAAAAAGAGGCAGAATAGCTGGTTCTGATGATGACGATAGTGATGAGGACGACGACGACGACGGCGAAGTTTCGGAATCTGAGGATGTTGAAATAGACGACGATGAAGACGGTCCTGGTTTAGATGACAAAATTCTCGATAAATTTGGAAGCGACGATGAAGAAGAGGAAGAAGATGACGAAGACGAGGAAGATGATGGCGGTGACTCGGATTCTGATGGATACGGCGAAGCTGGTTTATCGTTTGAATCTATTCTAGCGGATGTGCGTGGAGACATCAAAGAAAAACCAGCCGCACCTGCGGGGGGAGGTAAATCGAGCGCGCGCACAAAGAAGAAGCAAGCTGTCGTGGCGAAGAAGAAACCGGCAGCGGCCTCATCGAAGAAGAACAAAGAAGTACGAAAAGGAACTGTATCCTTCATCAAGGATAACGCAGGAGTAGATGCGTCCTCGAGCAAAAAGAAGAAGAAAGCCGCACCCGCGAGACGACCAAAGAATAAACGCAGTGATATGCTCGAGATGTAAAAGTGTGTGTATGGGAAATAGTTGCTGTGGTGATTTGTATTAATATTATTAAAGGCAATTTTTATCATCTCGTTTGCGAATCTGAAGCTTCTCCGATGAGCGGCAACTTGACTGTTTTACCCGACGTCGCAGATACAGAACCTACGAGGCAAGAAATGTACGTGAACAAAAACACTGAGTTGAACATAATAACTTCCGCCTGGAGACCGATTCCTCCGGTTGGTCCTTGTCCGTCCATCCCGGCGAACAATCGAGTCAACACATCCGGAAGAATCAACAAAATGTCCAACAGAATCGCCTGCTGCGCGTTGAATCTCACAAATCTCGACATGTTCTGATTTTGGATTATGCCCAAATACATGCCAAAAAAGACGGCAATTTGTAAAAAGCCAAGCGCGAACCATAACTCAATCAGCGGCTTCAAAGGCAACAACGCCAACGAAGCGAGCGGGAACTGAATCAACAGAAACTTTGAATACTTCAACGAGTCGAGCAAAGGCAGCATGTAGCACAAGGCGGCGATAGATTTCTGCGAAAAATCGTACTCCCCGTCGTCGCCCATCGTAAACATGTTCTTCTTGTTTTGCTTTTGGTTTTTAATCGCACTCGCCAAATCCTCCGCTAATCTTTTCTGTTCCTGTTGTTCCTTGTATTTTTCTTCCGCTTCTCTTTCTCTTTCCTTTTGGAGTCGCTCGTTTTCGTCGTCTGGTAACAAAGACTCCAAGTTCTTCAACGTGTCGTCGCCGTTGCTGCTCTTGACGATCACCGTCGCAGATCTTCTTCCTCTTTTCTGCTGCTGTTCTTTCGCGATACAATATTTGTTGTTTGACGTTGCCTTTGTCCTTCTCGGCGTCATCGACGTCGTCGTCGTCGTGCGCATTTTTTGACTCGAAGATGATGACGACGAGCAGGATCTGAAGGACACCACGCGAGTGGTAATCGCGGAGGAGGATAACATTGCGTATGCGCGTGAGATTACGTGCGTGTGTGTCTGTGTGTCTGTGCGTGAAAGAGAGAGAAAGTATATCAGAGAGATAATACTAACGTGACGCTAATTTCTGACGCTTCGATTTGGACATTTTCAGTGTGAGATATCTTCACTCAAAAGCGCAAAAAATCCCTCTGCTGGGGCAAAGAGAGCACAGACAGAGAGAAACACTTTTCGCGAAAAACAACACACTCTCCCCATCCCATCACGTAACACCAACAAAAACATACACACGTAGCAAAAGCACATAGAAGAAAAAAGAGCCTCTCGTTTGTCACGTAGCTGTTGGTGTTGTTGTTGTCATATTGTTCGTTGTTGTTGTGATTTAAATCATGGGTCTGGTGAAGTATTCCACCTCCTCGTCATCAAAGACGAAGATGGAACGCCTCTGCGCTTTTCTCCAAAATCTACTCGTCTTTGCGCTCTTACTCTCGACGTTTTTCCCGTACGTGCAGTATCACGAGTTTTTGAAACAAAAGCAGACGATGGAATCGAGTCAGGAGCAATTAGAGAGGACGAATTTTAAGTTGGAGAGGAATTTAAGGGAGATGACGACGAAAGCGACGCACAGAGAGCAAGACGCGAGACAGGCGGAGACGAAGATATCGAAAGTGGAAAAAGAGATGAAGGAGAAAGAGAGGAGAAATCAGGCGTTGGAGATATCGCAACAAACGCTGCAGAAAAAATTAGACGGATGCGTGAAGGATAGAACTTCGCTATCGGAAGAGGTGACGACCTCGACGACGAAAGTGAACGAGGTAGCGAGAATAGAGAGTAAATTGGAACGGTGCAAACACGATAATTTAGACTTGAACGCGATGACGAAAGAGTTACGCACGGAACTCACGGCGTTGGAGAAGGAGTTGAAGCAAGAGGTGAAACTAAGGAAACAGGCAGAGAAAGCTTCAGCCGCGCAGAGGGAGATGGCGACTAAGATTAAGAATAGTTTATTAGCCATGCAGCAGGCGGAGGATAAAGCGGAGAAGGAAAAGGCGAGAGCGCAAGTGCTGAAGAGATTAGCGAAAGCAGAAAAGTTGGCAAACGCGACGAAACGAAAAAATGAAGAGGGCGAAGACGAAGAAGATGAAGAGGACGGAGATGTCGATGATGATGAGGAAGACGAGGAACTAGGAACACCCAAAGCGAAAAGAAAAAGTAGGAAGAAAGACGAAGAGGATGAGGAAGAGTACGACGATTTGGCGCACAGAAAAATTGTGGCAGATGAAGACGAAGACATCCAGCCCGGTTCTCGAGCGCACGAAGCCGAGAAGCGTTTACGTTTCGAGAAGAAAAAAAGCATGAAGAAAGAACGCTGGAGCGCGGGTGGGTTAGATAAAGATTTGAACGGTAGATTAAACGTCGATAGGTTGCGCAAAACTCCAAAGTTGACTCGAGCCGAAGGCATTCAAGGTTCTTTATCGTCGCACAATGGAGGCGGCTCATCTTCCGCAGCAGAGCTCGCTCGAGCTCGCGCCATGCGCGATGAAACATAGCAGACTTTAGTTTTGAATTTGTAGTGAGCTCTAATTTAGCGCGCAATAACAATAAGAAAATTTTCTTCTCGTGTGTATATTTATAAACTTTTGTTTCCTCTTTCTATTACATGCCTTGCCCGATGAGATATTCGCCGAACCCCTCCACGTGCGCCGAGCACTGTCGCGTTTCAAGGTTGTTTCCGTGAATACCAATAACGAAGCACGTTTTGCACTTCTTCACGACTAAACCGTACTCCGTCCCTCTCTTCCCTCGAACTACACCTCCGTCTTCGTCCGAACCGTTTAAATAGACGTACTGTGTTGTCGCGTGAGATGAAAGCAGGGCGGTGAGTAATACTTTTTCTTTTGTAACACAACCAAGCAAAATGAAAAGACGGGAAAAAGTTTAAAAATAAAAAAAAAGACGAGCTGCCCGGTGTGTTTGTTTGAGCGTTTGGAAGAACGAATAATCACGGGTAAACATACCTTTGTGCCTCCGATGTATATCCCGTTCGCGCAGTGCGAGAAAGGATCCGCGAAGAGTTCCATTAACTTTTGCGCTTCGTCCGTGGCAATCCCGGGAAACCCTTCGGATTGACCCCATAAGTTCCCTTGCAGATCGCAAATCGCGCAAGCGCTCAACATCCCGAGCTGCGTCCCGTCCGGCAACGCGACGGTTTGTAAGTTTTCAATCATCTCTTGCCACGACATCTCTTCTCGTTGCTTTTGTTTTACGGGCGGGGAAGGGGGAACTGACTTTGATCTGTAAACGCTCTCTCTTCTCTCTCAAGCGCGCGCTGCTATACTTCTACACTTCTATCCTCCGTCTCTCTCTCTCTCTATTTATGTATGTATATTACAAGCGTACAATACAACACGAACAGAGCACATGTGGTGTTCAGAAGAAGAAGCACACGCACAAATTTTTTTATTTTTTCCTCGAGCTGGCAAATGATGAGCCCACCAACGACCAAGACCAAGGAAACCACCACTTTGAAACGACGACCACTTCCCGAAGAGAAGGAAAAGGAAGGCCACGAATCGAAGATAACTTTTTTTTCCCGCATTCCCTTCTCTTCTTCCTCAAAAGATCTGCACTTGCGCGCGGTAATCTCGAAATAACAACACGCAGACGTTACGTGCGCGCGATCTACATTCACACACACACGCACACGTATATACATATAAACTGTTTCAGTCGGTACATTCACGCGCCGAAATAAATAGATTTGAAAGGGGATTCGTTGGCAACCGGTATGAGTGAAATCACCTCCTCCGACTCGTTCTTCGCGCAACCGTTCATGGTGGAAATTATCAAGCTCGTCGCCGGGGTGATCTTCTGGGAGATACAGTTCGTTCTTTCCAAGTTCTTTTTAAACGTGTTGCCGGAAAATTCAGAGAAGGAAAAGTTATTTAAGAGAACGGCGCCTTCGTATTGCGTGAGCACGGTACACGCCACTTTTCTCACCTGGGGAGGGGTAAAAATAATCTGCGCGTTGTACAACGCACCACAAAACGAGCAAGTGATTTTGTACGAATCCACGGATGGAAGCTTCGTGGCGTTTTGTGAATTCATTTCAGTTGCGTTTTTGTCGTACATGATCCAGGATTTCTTGCATGTGGTGCACCTTTTCCCGGACTTGGGGGGCATCGATATTGTCATCCATCACATGTTGTTTTTCGTGGCTGGATTTTCTGCTTATATTTACGGAGGGTATCCGTTAATGTTGGGATATTTGACGATTTGTGAAGGGTCGACGCCGTTTTTAAACATGAGGTGGTTCATCAAGTCGTGTAAAGAGATGGAATACACGCTTCCGATTGTGGATTACATCGCTCAAACAGTTGGAATGAAATACAGAGGTTTACCCGCCGGAAATAGATTAGAATACCATATTTCCACGGTTTTTAGCTACGTGTTTATTTTTGTGCGGGTGATCATGTTCGGTCACGGAATCTTACTTTTACTTCCACGTTTTGGGAAGGGAGAGGATAAAATCATACCTAGCTTTGTGAGAGGAATCTTGCTTGTCTTGATTTTCGGCGGATTCACGTTGAACTTAATTTGGGTAGTAAAAATTAGAGGTATGTTGAAGTACTATCGAGCAAAATGGTTCGACAAACCAGAAGATAATCAGCAAAATCGAATTGATTGAGTAAACCTTATCTCTGTAGTAGTAAGAGCATGGTTGAAGAAATTATATTTGAAAATGTAATATTATAAACAATGGAGTATATCATAAATAAATATTCACAACGTTCTAAAATTGTTCTCGATATCTCGAAGGTGTTCGAAAGCGCGCATTGGTCTCGGATTTTTTTTTATTCATTCTTTTCTTTTTTACAGATTTTCCTTTCTCTCTCTTTATCTCTCTCGATTATCTCCCGAAGAATCCCCCTCTCTTTTGTTGCGGCGGCTGCTGCGGTGGTGGCGGCGGCGGTGCTTGCTCTTGAGCTTCAAAAGAAAATCCACCTCGTTGCGTCATTGCAGGAGTGAAACCGGTTGCTATGATTGTTACTGAAATTTGACCAGCGAACTTGTCATCGACCACTGCGCCGAAGATAACGTTCGCACTCGGATCAGCCATGTCCGTGACAACTTCGGAGATTGTGTTGATCTCTTGCAAAGTCATGTCTGGACCGCCAGAAATATTGAAGACAATACCGGTGGCTTTATCGATGGAATTTTCAACCAACGGAGCAGACATAGCCGCCACAGCGGCTTCTTCCGCTCTGTTCTTCCCCGAGGAAACACCAACACCCAACATGGCCGTCCCTGAATCTTTCATGACGGTTTTAACATCGGCAAAATCGACGTTGACTAAACCAGAGACGGTGATAATGTCCGAAATACCTTGAACACCTTGTCTCAAAACATCGTCTGCCAACAAGAACGCCTCTTGCAATGGGGTGCCCTCCGGGCACACATCTAACAAGCGATCGTTCGGAATCACGATCAAAGTGTCCACGTTCTTTCTCAAGGCATCGATAGCTTCAGTCGCTTGCACAATGCGTCTTCTGCCTTCAAAAGAGAACGGGTATGTCACGACGCCAACGGTCAAGTTTCCAGCTTCCTTAGACATTCTCGCAACGACCGGAGCAGACCCAGAGCCCGTACCACCACCCATACCAGCAGTGATGAATACCAAGTCTGATCCTTTTACGATTTCGTTCAATTTATCTCGACTTTCATTTGCGGCAACTTCCCCAAGTTCAGGGTTCCCGCCGCAGCCCAAACCTCGCGTGACCTGTTCACCTATTTGACAGACATTGACAGTTTGCGCGTTCACCAACGCTTGCGCATCCGTGTTTACGACCCAAAACTCAACGCCCTATTGATACAGTTCATTGTTATAATGATGAGGAAAAAGAAGTATTGTGGTGAGTTTGGTGAGTTTTTTGCGACTTTTTGGACTCGTCTCTTTTCGTTGTAACGTTGTTGTTGTGAGTTGGTGGTGCTGGTGCTTGGTTTTGCAAGTGTAGAGAGAGAGGGTGATTTGGCGGGAGAATTCAAATTCAACAAAAAGTTAAAAAAATTGTTCTCTCTGTCTCTCTCTCTTTCTTTCACTTGAACCAATCAGATAATCAGATCACTTCGACGCATGGAACCCAAGCGTCTCGTAAGGAACTCCAAAATAACAGCGCACAGAAGATCGATCTCGAAAGAAAAACGCGCGAGAGGAGTTGTTCCGCGCAAAAATTTTAACCTTTTTCTTTCGATTTCGAATCGTCGTCGCAGAAAAAAAAGAAAGGGAGAGCGCTTTGAGAAAAAAACGAAAAGCTATGCACGATATGTATATATATGTGCAAACTTACCGAGACACCAGCTTCGATCATTCGATTCACGGCGTTACCACCACCACCACCGCACCCGACGACCTTAATCTTGGCCGAAGATGCCGAGACAACGACGGATTCCTTTCTCGAAGACGAGGCGGAACGATATTTTCTAGCATTCAAAGAGACGATGGATCTTTTGCTCGAAGAGATTCGTCTGCTCGACAACGACGACGATCTTTGCTGCTGAGAGCAGCTCATCGCGCTCGACTGCATCACGGTTGAAGTAGTGGCCATGATGAGAGTATAGAGAGTGTGCGTACTTTTTCTGGTGCAAGAGAAGAAAAGCTCTCTTCTTTTTGTTTGTGTACGAGTATGTGCGCCGATTCAGCGATTCTTGTTTTGTTTTTTTCGTATCTTCGCACGCGTCAGTCAGTCAGTAGCGAGCAAGGAAAACTTCCACACACCAGCGCAGTACGTAAAACACCGAAGAAAACAGCAGAAAGCACGAAAAATTAATTGGTGGCGTGCGTTTGACGAGCCTCGCGCGACTTCTGGGACGCTTTTATTTCTCTTACACGTACGTATCCGGCGAGGAAGATGGCGCAGCGATCACCGCGTAAATCACTCCAGCTCAACCGAGCGAACACGCCAATCAACTTCAGCGGACCGATGCAAGATGTCAACGTGAGTGGGTCTTTCTTTATTAAAAAAGAGCGAGCGGGCAGTAAAACTTGCGCGCGCGCTTTATTTGTTAAATCTCTCTCTTTTCTTCAAAAGCGCTCTCTTTCACGCTCGCGGTTACAATCTTGCTTTTTCTCCCGCGTAAAAACATCTCGTTACTGACAGATTCACGATTCTTCTCTCGTCATTATTAAATCTTCCTGAATTATTATTCAACAGTTTGCGAATTTAGAGATACATCCGACGACGCGTCCGTTGCCTCGATGCCCGGACGAACAACTCGGTTTCGGCAAGGTGAGTTTATCGTCTTCATTTTTTCTTCCTCTCTCTCTTTCAAAAACATCTCGGTCTCAACACTTACCCCTCTTTTCTCTTTTGCTCTCTACTCAAAGGTTATTTCCGACCACATGCTTAAAGTTGAGTGGCGGAACGGTCTTGGATGGTCGAATCCGCAAATCATTCAATCTGGTCCGATTGCGTTGCACCCTTTTGCGCACGTGTTTCACTACGCCAACGAGTGTTACGAAGGGATGAAGGCGTACATCGATTCAAAGGGCAACGTTCGTATGTTCAGACCGGAGAAAAATATGGAGCGCTTGAACTTTTCCGCCTCTAGATTATGTTTACCCGCCTTTAACGGTGAGGAGTTGTTGAAATGTATCGAAGCGCTCTTAAAAGTTGACAAAGAGTGGATACCGAGAAAGAAAGGCTACGCGATGTATTTACGCCCTTTGATTTTTAGCACCACGCCGTGGTTAGGATTAACCCAAACATCAGAAGCGCATTTATACGTGATGATGTCGCCAGTTGGACCGTATTTCAAATCTGGTTTTGTTCCTATTAAACTTGCCGTAGATTCGAAATGGATTCGTGCTTGGCCAGGGGGCACTGGCAACGTAAAGTTTGGAGGCAACTACAGTCCAACGGTGATGGCGCAACGAGACGCCGCGAATGCGGGCGCATCGCAGGCGTTGTTCGTGTACGATAAGGAGCAATACATCACTGAAGCTGGTACGATGAATATTTTTCTGTTATGGAAAAACAAAATGGGGGAAATAGAGCTCGTCACGCCGAGCTTAGAGGATGGAACTATTTTAGCCGGAATCACGAGACAGTCGGTGATTGATTTAGCGAGAGAGTGGGGCGAGTGTAAAGTTACGGAGAGAATGTTGCCGTTGCAGGAAGTGCTCGACGCGTTCAATAGACAAGATGTATACGAGATTTTTGGTACGGGAACTGCTGCGGTCATCCAACCTATCGCGTGTATATCGTACGGTGGCATCGATTATTCCGTACCGAAAAACGCGTTTTCAGAAAACGCCTTCCAAGTCAGGATGACGAATACGCTGACTGCTATTCAGTACGGTGAAATCGACCACCCGTGGAGTCGCGTTGTCGCCTAATTTAGCCTTTTTAATATGTATTATTCTTTCTTAATGACCACACTAATCTTTGGAATTGATTTAACCCGTATTTTAAGATTGAGACAACAAAAGTTTGGTGGTTATCAGAGAGAGCAAGAACAAAAGAAGGGAATAAAGGGGAAAATTGCAAATTTGCCAAATTCTCTAACTAACCTTTTTCCTCCGAAAGGTCGCCCGGCATGCGTCACACGCTTAGATAGGCATAAAACCATACAATGTTCACGATGTCACCTTCGTTCTCTTCACAGAACGTCGCATCACCTTCCTTTTCTTGCGCTCACTCTCGTTCTCAGTCACGACGATACGCGCTTTCGTGCAGTAGCGCGGCGAGAAGAAATGATTTCTCATCGTCTTTTTCGTCGTTCCAACGGCCTTTACCAATCGCTTCCGTAATCAACAACTACAAGAAGAAGAAGAGCAAGTCTTCGTCGTTCGTGACGTACATCAACAATGGAAGTAAAAAGGACAATGAAAAGATACAGACGATTAGTACTAATAGCACTAAGTATTATCAAACTGTCGCGCTTTCTCGAGCGTTGACGATAACAAATTCGACAGCGGCTTCTGGAGGTGCCTCCTCCTGGCCTGAGGAGGATGAGACCAGTTCCCCTTCTTCCTCTATTTTTGGGAAAGGAAAAATGTTCGTCGAGAACGCGTTGGCTTCGTTCAAGAGTGGGATTAATCAGCGCTTAGAAGCCGACAAGAACTTCGTCTTCAAGTTGTTGGCTGAAATATGCATCGACGAGCTCATTACACTCTCTGTGTTGATATGGGTGACGGGGTTGTCCTCAGAGGCTTGGACACCAACGATTCGACTCGCCGCGCTCGTTCAAATGCTTTCTGCGGCGTTAAACGATACCTTGATAGTATATTTTTTAGCTCCGACGGGTTCTTCTGTTGGAAAAGACAGTAGCAGTGATGGCAAGCCTGCGTTAGCGCACGTCTTTCAAGCTGGAGATTACTCAATGAAAGAGCGGATAGGATGCTACTTTGCAAAGGCGAAGTTTTATTTACTTATTGGTAGCGCTACCTGTACCGTGGCTACTTTCTTTGCCAAGGCTTTAGGAGGGAACTTAGCTGGATTCTTCCCGGGGGTCTTCGTACAATCCATAATGTTAGGGGGTATTCACATGTCCGTGTCTGCCAATACCAGGTATCAAATCGTCAATGGTATCGAACGTGTGATTTATGAAAAGTTGCCACCAAAAATTTCTCGAGCGTGTTCTGTTCTCCTCAGGACATCGAACAACTTCTTAGGTGCGAGATTATGGATAGTCTTGACGAAGCTAATTTCTTCGTGATAATGAAAAGTGTGAATGTTGTACAAAGGTGATTTTTATCTACTATAAAAGCTACTACTTTTTATTCGGCTAGTTATTCTGCGCTCTCTCTCTCGCTCTCTCTCTCGCTCTCTCTCTCTCTTCTCTCCCGTTTTCTTCCACTTCCTTTCTCTCACTTACGATCGCCAAAGTCTTTTAGCGGTTTTCGACACCCCTTCTCCGTACATGTTCAACTGAAACATTCCGTATAAAGTCGCCACCGTGATGCCTAAAACCGACGCGCGAGCCGGTAATCGCGCAGATTTAGGCACGTAATCGCTAATCACAAAGTTTAACCCGATGTGCGAGTGCACCGGTAACGCCACTCCCAAGGCTAAATCCACGGGTAAATTCCCGTCTCGAATGACCATCGCGGCTGGTACTAAACCGGCTAACGCGAACGAAGATCCGTGGTAGATCTTCATCATCATTTTTCCTCGATCACCTTGGAGTAAACCCGACATTTTATTGTATTGTGTGCTCTTCCGCGCGTCTTGTTATTGTTGTTTTTGGTTTGTGTGTGTGCGTGTGCGTGAAACTCCTTTTTCCGTGCTTTGTGATGTGTGAGGCTTGCTTTTTTTTTTTTCGTCTCACCGCGCAAAAAAACTCACTCAAAATTCGTAAAAGGGCACACCACACAACACACACAAGTTTAAAGGGAAAAAAAAAAGAAGATGGGCATCAAAGGCCTGTCGAAACTGTTGGCCGAGCATGCGCCGGGGTGCTCCATGGAGAGAAAGTTTCAATCGTACTTGGACCGGAAAATAGCCATCGACGCGTCCATGCACATCTATCAGTATCTGGTGAGTAAAACAATAAAATTCAGAGAACGAAGATTTTTTCGAAAATAAATTCAAAAAGTAGTTTTCCAAGAACCTCCTTTTGTTTGTCTTTTACCGGAAAGCGCGCGCGCACGCGCACGCTGTTCGTTACGTATCGCTCGGTCTCGCAGCACATCTGACGCGTTTCTTCTTTTCTTCCATTTTACTTTCACAGATGGTTGTCGGTCGCTCTGGGGAGAGTCAACTGACCGATGAGAATGGACAGGTCACCGCACACCTCATCGGTGTCCTGTCTCGTACCTGTCGCATGCTCGAAGCCGGGATTAAACCGGTGTACGTGTTTGACGGAAAACCACCAACCTTGAAAGGCGGGGAATTGGCCAAAAGAAAAGATAAGAGAGACCAAGCGGAGAAGGATTTAGAAGCGGCGAGAGAAACGGGTGATAAAGATGCGATTGAGAAAGCGGCGAAACGAACCGTGCGAGTGTCCAAAGAGCAAAACCAAGAAGTTATGCGATTGGTTAAATTACTCGGCGTGCCTGTGTTTGAAGCGCCGTGCGAAGCAGAAGCGACGTGTGCGGCTATGTGCAAAGCTGGTTTAGTGCATGGAGCAGCTACGGAAGATATGGATACGTTAACGTTTGCGTGCCCACGATTGATTCGTAACTTGATGGCACCAGCGTCGCAAAAGAAGGACATCGCGGAGTACGATTTCGATAAGGTTCTCAAAGGATTAGATTTGGATTACGATCAGTTCATCGACTTGTGCATCTTATGTGGATGCGATTACACGGATTCAATCTTTGGTATTGGTCCCGTGAAGGCGTTACAGTTGATTCGCGAATATAAAAACATCGAAACAATCCTGGAGAACATCAAGGATAAAAAATACGTCGTCCCAGAAAACTTCATGTACAAAGAAGCCAGACAGTTATTCAAAGAACCGGAAGTCATCGATACGAGTAACTTGGAGTTGAAATGGTCCAAACCAAACGAAGAAGGGGTTATTGATTTCCTGGTTAAAGAGAAATCGTTCAACGAAGAGCGCGTTCGCAACGCCTTGGCGAGAATCAAGAAAGCGAAAGCCGGCGTCGCTTCTCAAAACCGTTTGGAATCGTTCTTTGGCGCGGCCACGGTCAAGAGTAGCACGATCGGAAAGAGAAAAGAACCGGAAAAAAAGAAGGGAAGCAAAGGTATCGTCGGTGGATTCAAGAAATCGAAAGGTGTCGGCGGGTTTTCGAAAACGAAGAAGAACTAATAATTAACTATAGAAATATATCCATACTCGCGAAATAAAACAAAACAAAGGAGTTCTGCTGTGTAAAATTTTCGTCAGAATAAAAAATGTATCGTTGCGCGGCAGCTTCTTCTTTCTCTTCGTGCCCCCCAACGCATTCTCGTCGTCCTGCTCGCGATCATCATCAACGAAAAGATGCTCAATTACGTCACCATTTTATCGCCGCGACGCTTGCCATCGCATCGTTCGGGAACGTCGAAGGTGCCGAAGCAGCAAATCCAACCTACAGTGGTGTCGACCCCGAGGAAAGTCCTCTCATCCAAAGTCTATTAGCGAAAACGAAAGAGGATAAACCGATGCTCGACCAGAAAAGATTAGATAATTACTACAACAAGAAGTTCCTCATCAATGAAATCACTGGGAAGGAGATTCTCCCGAACCCCTGCGATCCACGAGACTTCGAGTTTGGAGGAAGATGCAGAACTCTGCCTAAATTGCCACGACTCCCTGGAGAAACACTACCAGAGTTCCCTGCTATTGTAAATAACAGCAGTAGGAAGGCACCTTCGACACAATCAGAACGAACAAGCGAAGTAGAATCAGAAAATAGTAATGATAGTGATAGCGAGGAACAAATAGAAATAGCGAACGACGAAGATGTCGCAGACGTTGTTGTTAATTAATACGAGTCTACAACTCATAATAATATTGAAATGATGATAGTAACTCTATGTATAGCTAATAGGTCCATTTAAAGCTCCAGTTGCGAATTGCCGAACGATTGGTTCATTTGTACGGTCAAAATCCGCAGCCGATCCTTCCCAAACAACTTTACCTTGATGCAGAAAAACCAACCTGTCGACGGCTCTTCTAATCGTAGAGTGTTGGTGTGTAACTACGATGTACGAGGATACCCCGCTCGACGATGGATGGTTTGGCGTGTCCTGCAAATCCCTCATCAAGTTCTCAATCGTCGTAGAAGCAATAGGATCTAGACCAGCGGTGGGTTCATCATACATGACAACTTCCTCTATTCTTTCCGTAGCAGCTGTAGAGGATCCCATGTTTTCTTGATTGACGATATCGTCTTTGATAATTGCTCTCGCTAACGCTGCTCGTTTTTTCATACCTCCGGAGAGTTGTGCGGGATATTTGTCCTCCGAACCCGCTAATCCTACGGCGGTTAATGACTCACCAACGATTTTCCTAATTTCTGATTCCGGCAAAGAAGAGTGTTCGTACAAACGGAAACCAACGTTTTCTCCAACCGTTAAGGAGTCGAACAACGCCGCGCTTTGAAAAACCATCCCAACTTTCAAGCTCGGGTTCTTCTCATCGGACGCTAAACCTACCCGTTTTTTACCTCTGATGATGACATCTCCAGAATCTGGCAAGAGTAAACCAGCCATAACGCGGAGCACTGTCGATTTGCCCGTACCCGATGGCCCAATAATACCAACCGCTTCCCCCCGTCTGATTTTCAACGACACTCCGTCTAATACTTTTTTGCTCCCAAACTGTTTTCGAACGTCTCTGAGCTCGATCAGAACATCGTCGTCGTCGTTATTGCTGCCGTAACTATAAGCGTTATTGTATGCCTCGCGCTGAAAAGCATTTTTCCTTCTTCTACTTCGTTGTTGTTGTTGTTGCTGTTGTTTGTTGTTAGTAAAACTAAAACGTTGAAACTGACTACGATGTTTTTTAAAGCTATTCCTCGAAGGAGATGAGGAGGGACAGGACCAGGAGAAGGAAGACGAAGTAGAGGCGAACGAGGAGAGCGCTCGATCCATTTGTTTCTGCGCTCGATCTGATGCTGCGCGTAAGAAGTGCTGGAAATAGAGAAACAGAAAGAAAGTGAAGATGCTGAAAAGTTTGATTTTTGAGATATCTCGCGTGTTCGCGTGTGTGAGTGGATACTTGATTTTGTTCGTCCCCTTTGGTAAGATGAGAATTATTACACCACGGAAAAACTAATATTTTGTTCGCCATGCGGATGATTATTAGTGCCTTTCAAGTGATTATAATACAACGAGAAACTATTCATGTGCTTTGCCTCTCTCTCTCTCTTTCTCTAATATCGTTGATAGAGAAGATTGACCACGGACTGATCAACCATGGCGTGCTCTTTCTCTTTGACGACGGTCACCCCGGCGGCTCTGTTCTTCGCCTCTTCCGCTAACCGATACAGAGAGTTTTTGATATTCTCGCGAGTGACGGAATATAAATTGCGAATAACGCTTTGAAACTCTTCCAAGAGCATTAATTCTGCTTGACAATTTCGTTGTTGATGTTGAGTGTTCTTGTTTTTGTTGTTCTTGTCGTCGTTCCTCGCTGCGCCATCTGCACTGTTACCAACTTCTTTTACCAAGCTCGTCTCGTTGCTGTTGTTATCGCTGCTTCGATTGTTATTGTCGCTTTTCTTGTTATTTTCATCTTCGCGCGAACCGTTCGAGGGCGGATTCGCATTTTCTTCGTCTGATGGCGTCGTGTTTGTCGCGGTAGTCGTCATTCTCTCGTTTCTTTTCTGCATGCTCTGCTCTTGTTGTGCGTGGAAGTATTGGTATTGCCCGTTTGCTTCCTCAACCTCAGTCGTTCGCAATCTGGCGTCGTTGTTGAGCAAGTTTCGAGGCGGACTGACGTTTTTAGCGTTATCTGCCATGATTTTATCAACCGCCAATATTGCATCTTTCTTCGCCTTGACGTTTAGTCGACGATTCTTTTGTTGTTGAGCTTTTGATGGCGCTTGCTTACCTCCCGCAGCATTTTTTCCTACAGTCGCTTTCGTCTTTTTATTGTTGTTGTCCTTATTATTATTATTATTATTTACATTCACTCGTAGCAATTCACGCTGTTGCGCATACGGTGTTCCCAACGTGAACGATTTGGAGCCAAGAATAAGCTCTTGTTCGTGCGCGCTGTAGTTATTGTTCACCATTGGTGTCGGGTGCATCGGTGGCATCGGCAAGTCCAGGGACTCCCATAAGTTATTGTTAGCATTCGCGGCGTTGGCTGTATTCGCAATGTCATTTGCGGTATTCCGGTTGTGAACAATGTTATCAGCGTTGTACACGGTGTTTCCTTCTTCTTCTTCTTCTTTCAACACAGATTGTGGAGGAGGAACTGCGCCTAACGAAGCCGGAGGGACGACGTCCTCTGCCGCGAATAAGTTGTTATTCGATAAAACTCGTGTGATTTCTCCACCATTGTTATAAATGCTGAAGGAATTTTGTCTCGAAATCGTCGGCAGCGTTTCCAAACCCATCAGCGACGGCAACTCGTTGAAGAAGTCCGTCGATTGTTTGCTCTTTCTCCGTTTTGTCGGACTTCTTTTCTTTTCTTCCCTTTTTGCATTGATATCGGCGACGTTCGAAGGCGTTTTGCCGCTGCTCGTTGCTCGTTTGGCTTCTTCCCCTGCTCCAATTTCAACTCCTGCCTCTTCGCTCTTCGCGATCGAGGCGTGAACGTCTTCCTCGCTCTTCCTTTTCGTCCCACCCATGGGCGATCTGTGTGAATGCGTTCTTCAGACAATCTCTCTTTGTGCGATCTGCGTTTGTATAAATATCCGTATCCGCGCGCGTTCCTTTTTAAAGATCGCGCGCAACCAAAATATCTTTGTTAAACACCCAAAATATCGCGTCAGCAGTCAGCATCCGAACTTTAAAAGCTACTTTCCGTCACGGCTGCCAAGAGCTTTTTGCTTGGGAACGAAAAAAAAAAACGCGCAAATGTTAATGATGACGTGTACAACATTTTGTATTCAAAGATGAAAAAAAACTCTCTCTTTCTCCCTTTCTCCGTTCTTATACTAAGCGGCGTTTGGACCGACGGTTCGAGTTTTCGTTCTCATAGTCACAAACTCCTCTGCCGAGGATGGGTGAATTCCGACACACGAATCAAACTGCGCCTTGGTTGCCCCGCACTTCAAAGCAACGCCCATACCTTGCATAATTTCGGCCGAATCTGGACCAACCATGTGGCAACCGATAACTTTGTCGTCCTTGGTGTCGACGACGAGCTTCATGAACGCTTTTTCCGTTCTTCCAGCTAAAGTCAACTTCATTGGGGTGAACGAAGACGTGTAGATGTCGCAAGTGCGCCCTTCCGCAATGGCTTGTTCTTCAGTCAAACCAACACACGCTACGGGTGGCTGGGAGAATACCGCACACGGAACGTTTTCGTAATCTGGTTCTTTGTCGTTTCCTCTCACAACAGTTTCAACGAATGCCATGCCTTCCATTAAAGCTACCGGCGTCAAGTTGATGCGGTTGGTCACATCCCCTACGGCATAAATGTTCGGAATGTTCGTTCTCGAGTACTTGTCTACCTTAATGGCGTCGGCAGAGTCGAGTTCAACACCAACGTCTTTTAATCCTATGTCTGGTCTCGTGGTATTCGGCGCACGACCGGTAGCAAACATGACGACTTCCGTATTGATGGTCTTCCCGCCAGAAAGCGCAAAGTCGATGCCGCCTTTGCCGTCTTCTTTCAAGGACTCCGGCGTCGTCGACTCGTGCACGTTAATGCCTCGCGACTTCAACGTGTTCATCACGTTTTCACGGATTTCCGTATCAAACCCTTTCAACGGCAACGGTTGACGGAAGATCAAATCAACTTCGCAACCTAATCCTTGATAAATGCCCGCAAACTCTACGGCGATGTATCCAGAACCAACAATAGCTACTTTTTTCGGCAACTTCTCCAAAGATAAAGCGTCGTCAGAGTCAATGCCAAGTTCTTTACCCGGTATATCTGGTCTCACTGCGCGTCCACCGGTCGCGATTAAGATGTTTTGCGCGGTAACTGTCTCTTTAGTGTTGTCCGCTTTCGTGATTTCCACCGTGTGTTTATCCAAGAGTTTCCCTCCGCCTTCGTACGCGGTCACACCGGCGCCGTCTAACAATCGACCGTAAATTCCGTTCAATCTTGTAATTTCTTTCGTTTTTGCCTCTAAGAGTTTTGACCAGTTCAATTTCGGGTTCGGGTCAACGTCCCATCCGAAACCTGCGGCGTCTTCAAACTCGGCTTTGAACCCAGAGCCGAACACGAAGAGCTTTTTTGGAACGCACCCACGAATGACGCACGTGCCTCCCAACCCACCTTGCGTGTTAGAGGATATCGGATTAAACGGTAATTCGACTAAACCAACTTTAGCGCCCGCTGTGGATGCCATTCTCGAGGCGCGGACCCCGCCTGAGCCTCCTCCGATGACGAAAATATCGTAATCAAAATCGTGCTTTTCCATCGCCGCAGTCGTCGTCGTCGTCGTTCGAGTCGTCGATTGTTGGTTGTGTTTATTAATAGCTCTTCTCACGAAAGATTTGCCGCTGTTTTTTAACGATCCGCAAAAGAATGAGTTTGTTGTGGTTCGAATTAAAGGTAAAGCTTGCATTCCCATGCTCTCGTTGTGCGTGCTGCTGGTCGATGGTTTTTGAAAGCACTTTTTTCTGGCGCAAGATAAGTCTGCGCGTTCTCGTATTTCTGTGTGTGCTTTTTCTTTTTCATTTTTTTTTGTTTCGTGACTCCCCCGAGGGCGAAACAGAGGCAGAAGAGGCAAGAAGCAGAAGGAGAGAGAGAGAGACCGGGAGAGCGGGGGGGTGGGTCGTTAAAAAAAACAAGAGAGATCTCTCTTTCCACGAACAGGAAGGAACACGTGGCCACGACGCGAACCGCGAACAAAAAAAGAACAAAGGACCACAGAGAGGATAATCGAGGGGAGAAGAAAAGAAAAACAATCGCGAACACGTCGACACTTTTCCTCTGTAGTATATATACATATTACATATATATATATATATTCACACACGAACTCAAACACACGTAAGACCCACATGTCATCCTTTGCCAGTTCGTCAGTCGCAGCGCGTTCCGTTCTCGTTCAAAACAAAGTCGCTTCCTCCGCGAAAAGAATTCAATCGAAGAGTCGAAGAGTATCCGCCACTCAAGAAATCTCTGCTTCTATGGCGCACAAACAGCGTAAAATGGACGTCGCGGAAGCGAAAAAGCTGCTCGACAAGACTAAAACATTTATTTTCGATTGCGATGGTGTCATTTGGAAGGGTGACTCTTTGATTGATGGCGTTCCGGAGACTATTGAGATGCTCAAGAGTATGGGCAAGCAGTTGTTTTTCATCACCAACAACTCCACCAAGTCCCGTGCGGGATATTTGAAGAAGTTCACCAGTTTGGGGTTGAATATCACCGCGGAAAACATCTTCTCCTCCTCTTTTGCGGCTGCCGCGTACCTCGAATCTATCAAGTTCGACGGTAAAGTCTACGTTGTTGGTGAAACCGGTATTGGGGAAGAACTCGACTTGCTCGGCATCAAGTGGTCCGGCTGCGAAGCCGATAAGGGTAAAGAAGTCACTTTGAGCGAAGGTTTGTACATGGAACACGACAAGGATGTGAGCGCGGTTATCGTTGGCTTTGACAGACACTTCAACTATCACAAAATTCAGCAAGCGACGCTTTGCATTCGCGAGAACCCGGGATGTTTGTTCATCGCGACCAACACGGATGCGGTGACGCACTTGACTTCCGCCCAAGAGTGGGCCGGAAACGGTTCCATGGTCGGCTGCATTAAAGGTTCCACGCAACAAGAACCGATTGTTGTCGGGAAACCATCCTCTTTTATGTTGGACTACATCGCCGAGAAGTACTCCATTCCGAAGGATGAAATTTGCATGGTTGGGGATCGTCTCGATACCGACATTTTGTTCGGGAAAGACGGTGGCTTGTCCACCTTGTTGGTGTTATCTGGCGTGACGACGGAAGAACGCTTGTTGAGCCCGAAGAACGAAATCGTTCCGGACTTTTACACCAACCAGTTGAGCGATTTGTTAGAAGCGAAGTAATGAAAATGTGTATTTTGATTTCTACGTATGTATGTTTTCTATGCGTCATTATCTCTCACAACACCCACCATCTACATTCTATCTACATCGTTTTAGCTCACCTGCTATTTAATCCTATTATGAACATCTTTTCCTCTTCCCTCCGTCACCTGCCGAGTGTACGACATCGCCCAGAGGAAGCTCCCCTAACAGTTCGTATTTTGGCGGATATTCTATGTGTTGGTACAAAATTTCCAGCGAGTCGCACACGCACTCAATGTCCTCTAGAACAACATCAAATAATAACCACCACGGATGAGGATTCTCCGGTAACGCTTCGTTCATCTCTCTAGCTGCTAAATATATTGTAGCGCATGCAATCGTTTCTGCGTTGAACCGAACGCATATGGTTGTGTGCAAAGCGTCGTTTGTATGGTTCAGCGCTTTCTGCGTCAACTGTTTATTCCCAGCCAAGTCTAATATTTGCAAATAGTTCAACACGAACTTATGCGGATGTTCAATTTTGATCACAAAACCGAACTCTTTGAGCATGTGCCTTTCTTTTCGTATCAAGTCTTCTTTAATATCCTCGAACCGATCTGAATACACGTCCAATACGACGGTTTCTGAACTCTTCTTCCCTTCCATTCTTTCTTCCACTCGAACGAGAACGTTTATAACGTCTCTCAGTTTTCTGGGAGACTCCTCCAGCTTCGAAGCTAACCAAATGGACGTTGCTGCCATGCGCTTTACGTCGAATTTCTTTAAAGATTTCTTGAAGTAAAACCTGTGCAACAACACCTGACCAGTCGCGATGCAGGACTGATTGAGTTTCAACATGCGACCGCATCTTCGAAGGAATTCGCACCCGAACAAACGCGCGTTAAACTCGTGCGTCTCGTCGATGCCATCCTTTCGAGAGGGCGTTTGAGCGGACTCCTCGTCCGAGATGAGAAAATACATGTTATTTTTATGCGTTTCTTGATGACGATGACGTCTCTTTCTATCTATTAGTTAAAAGTGTATCCATTAAAATAGAGAGAAGTGCGTGAACATAAGTGAAGTAAACTACTACTCTTTTGTCTGCGCTTAAAACCTGAATTTTAGTTTTTGGAGTGAGTACACATCGTTGTGTATGGGCATATGGGACCTTATTCGTGTATTGCTGCGAAAAAAAATATACTCGCTACGAGACTCTGACTAAAAACTCCCCCGAGACTGGCTCGGTAAAATGAATCTTTTCTGAAATCAACCAGTCCTGTACGCTCGCTGGTAATCGACTGGGCGTTCGAGACCCTTTCGTGTGATGTCCTGTCCCGACGAGAATGCTAATCAACTCTCCCGGCAACTTTCTCGCAAACTCTCGCTTTAGAATTTGAAGCGCCTCGGCTATGTGAAGCCCGTGTAAATCTATCGTGCTACTATACCTATTATTCCTTTGGGAATATATCTGATTTGAAGCCTGTTCGTGCGCTCGTTTCATAGCTAATGCGGCTTCTTTGCCTTTCGCCGATAACTCTTTCGCGAGAGCTTTATTACCGGAAAGAAAAGCAGTCGTCGCTTGTTCGTAACAGACGTTTCTCACGCGAGCTAAATCTCGCGCATCTGCCCGATTTTCTCTGTAAAGATTGGATACTGATTCTCCGGTTTCCACCCATTCGGTAGTTTTTGACGATGATTCATTCTGTGAATCAAAGTGAGTCGACCGCATGGTCCTTGAAGAAGGCTGCACTGATGACGAGTTTGCCCAGAACGAGGTCGCCGGAGCTTGCCTGTCGATATAGTTCGATCTTCCGCCAGAAAGATAAATTTTCCGAGGCAGCTCTTCCTTCTTTGCTGCTGCGTTGTCTTTGTTGCTATTAGTCTCCGTTTTCCCACCAACTAAAGAAGGGAAGTTTTCTTCATTATTCGCAGGCGCTTCCGGCACCGGTGCTTCAAACTCTTTTTCTAGCTCTTCTAATAAATCTAACGCACCGTTTATATCCCCGTGAGCGGCGTTGAACAGGATATCTTCGAGTATAGCTTCATCTAAGTTCGGGAATTCCTGCACGAGCCATCTCATCTTCTCCTCGTCGGATATATCTTCTTCATAGTGCTGCTCCTGCTGAGCTGAACCGACTCCAACACCAACACAGACATCACCTGCGCCTCCGTCTCTACCGTTTATAAACGCGGAAAGATTGTCCACATCATCCTCGTTTACGAATCCAAAGTCTCCTAAACTTGATGTCAAGTCCTGAACCCTGCCCTCAAAACTGTCTGTCGTGGTCGATACGCGTTTTTCACTTGTAGATTCGTCCCGTGAAGTAGTTGGTGCCGCCGAAAACGGAGAAAACGTCTTCGCTTTGGGGTTCAACATTTGCGTCGCGTGATTGTCCTTCAGGCATACAACAATATATCAAACCTCTTGTCTCTCTCTCTCTCTTTCTTCTCGTTTAAAAATACCCGCTTGCACGAGGTTCTTCTTATCGTTCGTTGCCCGCGACGACAACGACGTTTGACGACGACGACGACACTAAAAAAACAGCGGGCGTGAAAAAAAAGAGCACTCGCTCCGACAGTCCGAACGAAAAGAAAAAAACTCACTCACAAAAGGAATAAAAATGAAAAATTCTTCTTCTAATCTTCTTTTCGTTCGCGCGTGTCCTTTCACGGCGTCAAAAAAAAAACACGCGGTCTTCGATCCTTTTTCCGATAACTTAACACATATAATTAACGTTAGCAAATCATGAGCGCAGCGTGGATAAAACCACCGGAGAGTTCATCCTCGCCGTATACCATTAAAAATGCGAGAGTTCCTCTGGTTTTATTATCCATCGCCGAGGATAACGCGCGTATCAGAAACGGTGGAATTGGTGATGATGCGGATGACATTTCCGAAGGCACTCCAGAAGTCGCTTTAACGAACTCTTCGACAAAATTTGACCGCGCTCTCTCCTCCTCTTACTCTGGAGATAGAGACGGATTGGTATTGGTAGATATCACCGTCAAAGACGGTATAATCGCTCAAATTAAGGCGTCATCATCTGCCGAGGAACAAGAAGAAGAAGAGGGAAGAAACGAACAACAGCTTGGAACAATCCTCCTCGACGCTAAAAAAGGGGTGTGCATGCCCACCTTCTGCGATATCCACACTCACGTGGATAAATCGCACACGTGCGAACGAAGTCGAAATGAATCGGGGTCTTTAGCCGGTGCGGACAAGTCCTGTCAAATCGATGAAATACACTGGACTGAAGAAGAACTCACGGCGAGAATGGAATTTTCTTTAAAGACGGCGTACGCACACGGTACATCCGCTATTCGAAGTCACTTGATGTCAGGTCCGACTCAAGGCGTGCTTACTTGGCCGGTATTCACGAAACTTCGAGAAAAATGGAAAGGACGAATAGAATTGCAAGGGGTTTCGTTATCAATATTGAGCTTCTTCAAAGACGAACACGCTTCTAGAAATTTAGCTCGGACAGTGAAAGCACACAAAGGGATATTAGGTGCCGCTGTGTCGTGTTCGGATTACGGAGGGACAGATTTGGATCCTTTCACGACGTGCGGGGACGAGTTGCACACTTTACTCGATAAAGTGTTCCAACTCGCCATAGAATTTGAACTTGACTTGGACTTTCACGTCGATGAAAACGGGAACGAAGAGTCGAAAGGTTTGTTGCACATATCCGACGCAGCAATCAGAAATAATTACAAAAGACAGATCGTTTGCGGGCATTGTTGTTCTTTAGCTGCACAAACCCCCGAGAATTTGGAAATCATGTTGCAAGCCGCTAAGAGAGCAAATATAACCATCGTTAGTTTACCTTTGGTGAATCAATGGCTTCAAAATAGGTGTGAGGTTGGAGAGAAAACGCCGAGACGGCGCGGTATCCCTCTTTTAAAGGAAATTGCCACGAGAAATATTCCAGTTTGCTTGGCGAGCGATAACATCAGAGATCAATTTTATGGGTACGGGGACTTGGATATGCTCGAAGTTTTTCGTCTCAGCGTGTTTATCGCCCACTTAGACCGACCTTCTCTTTGTGACTGGCCTAAAGCCATCACAAGTACCCCTGCGCATGCGATGGGACTGGGTGAAACGCACGGATTACTCAAGGAAGGAGGTCCGGCAAACTTTGTGCTCTTTCGTGGTCGACAATACTCCGAGTTGTTTTCGAGATCTCAACACGACAGACTCGTCGTAAGAAACGGAAAATGGATTGCAGCTACAGTGCCTGATTATGACGAGCTCGATCCAATCTTAGCTCACCACGCGCTGAGTAAAACCCAACCATTGATAGAAAACAATAATAAAGAAAATAGAAAGACAGCCGTTTAGAGCCGAGAAAAGAAAAGAGTCGACGTTTTTATTGTAATTCTAGTATAATAGGAAGATATCTCTAATTACATGCTAAATTTTACTAATTTCTAATTTGATCTGTTTTGCTATGTCTGGAAGATCGGCAGTCGGAAGAACTGCGAGCATTTCTTCCAATATTTTCTTTTTACATTCCTGGGACTTGCTCGATCTTACTACTTTAGCTAAAATATCAAAAGCAGCAGCAGAAAGTGCACCTTCTGCACGACTCTTAGATCTGCCTCTGGATGACACAGAAACTACCGATAGAGCCGAGCATAAACTTCGAAAGCCTAGAAGCTGGAACGCGAAGGAATCTCGCGGAGATGAGGAAACTATATTGGCAAGCTGCCGAGTCAAGATTCCAATGTCAGTCGTATTTCGCGTCGTCTTGATCACTTTGACAAATAAATCGAGTGTAATACCATCTGTTTCCATCTCATCCTTACAAGTTCTTGCATTCCTATTGTATGACATGACTGCAAATTGAGAGAGAAGCTTTGGAAATAAACCAAATACTATTCTCTGAACTTCAGAGAACGTACACCGAGGGAAAACCTCTGAGCTTGCCCATAATAGTGCTACATTCAAATGGTCTCGATACTTACCGGCAACTTCTTCGATTATACTTCTGAACTCAACTAAGCTCACATCGATATTGGAAACGATCTCTTCCTCTCCTTCCGTAACCTCTTCTTCAAATGGAAATAGCACACGTACTACTCTTAGTAGTACTTCATCGCCAGAACGAGAGATGCAGAATATGTCTACGAGAACATTCTTAATCCTAAGCGTGACAGAATCAAATTTGCAGTTCAAACTTGGTGGGGGCTTCTCATTTACTACATCGCGTTTACGTATGCCGTATTGTAACACTGGCTCGATTCTCAGCCGTGTATCCCAATCTAGATGCCTAGTAGCAACAGATCTCAGTCTTTCAATCGATTCTAACCCGTGTTTTGTGAGATGAATTCTTTCTTCCTTCACAAGTTGTTCAAACCTATCAACGTAAACAGATAAAGTCGAAGACGCCAACTCCCGTACGCGTTCTGAGTATCCATCGTCGGCACTTCGTGCATTAACCACAGAAGCTAAAGATAGTAGAATACTACCAGGGTACGTTCGGAATACTAACGTGTAATCGAACTGGGTGCCGTCGATAGTAATATCACGCAAAAGATGTATCGCGAATTCGACAACGCTACTCTCGTGGCTACTGTGGAGTAACGGAAGCACAACGTACAGAATTCCTTCCCTAGGATCGAATAGAGAAGTATCGTAATTCCCGTTACCATCCGTGTGCATCCTAGCCATGTTCGCATTGAATAAAGAAGCTGTGAATACGTTCAGCGCTGTCAACAAGTGCGGTTTCATCCCAACTAAGTCTCTAAAAGCTCGAATAAAAAACTCCAACTCAATGAGACCAGGAGAATTGTACGCCGCGCTTAAAATCAAAGGCATATTCGAACTATTCTCAGCAGCGTAATGAAGCAACAGTTGCGTGAATTTCGCCGGAGATGATAGTTTGAGAGGTAGTAAACTTCTGGAGAACTTAAGTGCTTCTTTTACAGAAATTTCCTTCTCACAATTGATTCTATTCATGACTTTAACCATTTCTTTCTCCACGGCTCCATGAAAATGAGAGCTTGTATTTAAACCATCCCCAACATTATTTTTCTCTTCCACGGATTTATGCCTTTCCAACCTGAGAATTGTATTGGTTTGCAAAAACGAAGTTTGGTAGTCTCTGTCCTCGCCTTCCGTGTTTTGTTTCTCCGTGACGTCAACTATCTGTACGGATGCTTCATTCTGAGAAAGTAACAGTACTGCCGAAGTAAGTCGCTCATTCAAGTAAGTATCATTCATATCTTTCAATACCCATCTTAAATCGTGGAGCAAATCACAGCGCGAGATCACGTGGATGAATGCTTCTGTGCTCACTCGAAAACGTTTCAGAAACACATTGACGTCGTCGTCATATTCTATTTTACTAGGAAAGAAGTTTTGTTCGTAACCGTCGCAGTTCGCCCATACAAAAAGTAATATTCCAATCACATCTTTCCCTGATATGAGTTGTCCGTTCATCATTCTTTGAAGTTCATTGACTGCCAGATTCAGATGTTCGTTTGATTTTCTCCTACCTCTTCTGTCTTGCTGCTTCTCGTAAAATTCAAGACCGGTCAAAACTTCCAACACAGGGGAGAGAATGACGTGAGATTCCATCCGATGTTTCTCGCTTCGCCGTTTCAGAGCCTCGAGGAAGGACAGCGTGGAGAATGCCATCACCTCCAAGACTAAGTATTCTTCTTCTTTTTCGTTTTATCTTTCTTTTTCAGCGCGTATCGATACACTTTTCGCAAGAGGATGAGAAAGAGAAGAAAAAGGAGAAAGACGAGAAGGAAATCGCTGAAAGATATCGCGTACGCGGTCGTCAAAAATGACGTCGTTGTCGTGGTAGTACCACCGCTTTCCGTTCTGACTTGTTCGTTGTTTCCAGAGACTTTTCCGCGTCCGTCCTCCATTCCTTCTTCTCAAGTATTATTTATAATGAGAGTGAGAGAGAGAGAGAGAGAATTTGTAACGACCACAAAAAGGTAAAAAGTACTTGTGTACTTGTTTTTGGTTGTTTTCCTAAATGTACTACTTTTCGTTCCATACGCATGCCATATACACGCGTGTTAATATTAGTATGGCTATTCTAAGAAGCTGAGCTACCATCTTTATATCTCTAACTATTCATCTACTCACATATCTTACTATATAACATCGCGTTTCCTCGATGACACCGTCTTACGCCTGTTCCGCTCCTGAAAAGACGGCGCGTTGGACCCTGCTCCGCGAGTGGGACCGCTACGACCACCTGAAGCTTTACCACTACCTCCTCCTCTTCCTCTTCCTTTCTTCGACTGCTGTCGTTCACCCTGCTTGCGCTGTCCTCCTGGAACAGACGAATCTTGTCGCGGAAACATAGCTTTATTCCCACCTTCACCTAGACCGAACGTTTTCTCAGATTCAATCCGAGCCTGTGCTATCCGAGAAGCATCTTGAGGAGACCGAGCTTTGATAACCATCCCACCCTCTTTTGGTGCGTTGTACACACGGCCTTCAAAAAACCAAAACGTTTTTTCTTCACCTAATTCTTGTGAATCCGCGTCGTCTTCAAGTTTTTCTACCCCATTTGGAGGTGGCGGAGGCAAATCGTCGAACGAGTCGTCGTACTCGTCTTCATATTCGAGATTTTCAAGGAGCCTCAATACTGCCTCTTTGTTGGAACGAGTCGATTTATCCAACACATTCTTTGCCTCGGTGGTGAACTTTTTCGGCTGCGGCACGTAAAATCCTTCTGCCTTAGGGTTCAAGAAACTCGTTGTTCGTCGTCGTTCTTGATTCGGTATGGAGAGTCGTTGCTGAACCACTTCCTTTTTCTTGTTCTCTTCGAAAAGCTCCTTTGGAACGTCTCCTTCTAACAGATGTTGCGTTATTCGTTCTGCGTTAGGTCCGTACACGTCTACGCATTTTAGTAAGAACTCTTCGCTGTAGTCCAGTAATATCGATCGAATTTCGTCAATTACACTTTTCACCTCTTTTGATATAGATGGTGAAGTATCAATAAAATCAGCGACCATAAGAAGTTGACGAAGTTCCTTGAAACTCTTTGACACGTCTTGCAAAAGCGCTTCTTGCCCTGCAATATTACTACTACCATTCAGATGGTCAATAACTGAACTTACTGAATCGATGAAACTTTTCTCGCACCATCTTTCTTTGTTCTTCTCTGGAAGAACGTTGACGAATATAACCAAACTCCTCGCCGCATCTCGCAGATATCGAAGCACGTCTTCTCTCGACACTTCTGTGGAAGAGGCATCGGTCACCAACGACGTAAAGTTATTCGAGATTGCATGGAAGGCTTCGTTTAGCTCCGTCGTGAAAATCTCAGGGGCTACCTTATACACGTTCTCGAGTAAGTTCACCACCAAGAGTGTGTTCGTAGGAGCAAATAACGTGGCCACGTCGATTATTCTCGGTACCGTAAAGAACCTTCTCACGACTTCTTTCTCCTCAACGGAAATTCTCATGAGCAATAAAAATATTCGTTTTGCCAAATCGTCCTCTTCTCGGCTCGGTTGGATGTCTACCGCTTTATCAAATGGTCGTTGTCGATATTGAAGGTAGGAATCTAATATTTGCTTCACAAATGGATCCTGGTGAAGGGCTATCTTAAATTCCTCGTTTGAGCAACCGAGGAGCTTTTTCACCCGTAAATTGAGCCGCGAAATCACCGCTCCGTTCGTCATGCTGTCGTTATCGGGCGGTAAATACAGCATCGATTCTAACGTTGATAGCGTTTTCATGGTTTTACGGGGATGACTGTTTTCTCGACATCATTTTTGTTTTGTTGCGATTGTTTATCTCTTCTCTTCTATGGTACAAGAAAAATGAAGACTTGGGCTCCTCTTTTTTCCTTTTCTTTCCTCCTTTGTCTTTTTCCCGTAATAAAGAATAATTCCCAGTTATTAGTTGAACATTAACCTTTAAATCAATTTGTCAACTACTGTACTGTTTCATATTTTAAAAAACAGTCGTTAACACGGGAATAATTTAATTATTTCGTGAAATAAATAAATAAACAAAAATATCTTTTAAGGAAGACATTACATTAAATCAATACACAATCAAATACGTATTTCTCTGTTTTTATTGCAGTCAAAATACTGCTAATAGTTTCTTTTTATGGCAAAATGTGATGAATAATTTATATTTTCATGTAAGACTAAGATAAATTAATTCCGATTTAAATAAAAAAATTAACTGAATTATCTTGAGAAAGAAAATTCGGAGATATTCTTTCGTGTTCAATATAAAATAAATGTTAAAGCTCTCTGTGTGAATTAAAAGTCGGGAATGTCTCATTATGATATAAAACTTCTATTAAGAGGGAAAAAGAAACACGAATTCCTCATTTCTTGTTCTCTCGACGCAACGCACAGAAGCGAGCGAGGGAATCCTCCATAAAGTATTGTTTTAGCCTGTCGAATTCTAACAACGTCTCACGTAACGTCTATCGCGGCTGATGGGTTTTACGACCGATGGTATTGAGGAGCCGGTTCTGGTAGGAAAAGAAAATGTACGAGAGAATTTTCAAATTACGAAAGAGGTTGCTGAGAAGAGTTTCGGTGGAGGAGCGTTATGTGCGTATGAACTCGAAAGATTAACCCGTATACAAAGGAACCAACAAATTATGCGAAACATGGGTATTGATGTTTTAGCGAATGGCATTAATGGCATCAATAAGAAGAGTAAGAAGAGGCCATCATCATCGTCATCGTGCGGGAGGAGGAGGATGGGTGCGACGACGAAAATACTGAGACGTTCAACGAGAACGAGAAAAACGATACAGAATGGACATGAAGGAACAGATCGAGAGCAAAACAAATCATCACAAGATCCGTCAGAAAAAGGAGAAGAAAAAGAAGAAGAAGAGGACGTGTTTCAAACGTCTGCCGTGTGGTATTACTGCGAACAACAACAACAGAAGAAGGGTTCGTCTTCGTCTTCTCCTCCTCCACCACTTTCTCCTTCGGTATTCTTAAGAGGGTATCAAGAGGCCAATGAGAAAAAACTTATCGACCAATCCATTAAAAAAGGGTACTATTCCATCGATGAAAGCAGGAAGTATGGTTTGATCGCCGCATCCGGAGATGGTGGAGTCGTTTCAATCTTTTCGTCGGCATCCGATTTACTCCTTTCATATAAGGCTCATCAGGGGTGGTGTGCAAACGCACAGTTCGTAAATAACCACAGTAATGTACTCGCTACGGCTGGTGGTATGGATGGTACTGTAGCTCTGTGGAATATCGCATCCGTTGAAGCCAAAAAGCAAACTCCGAGTTTACAAACCAGAAATGCAGACATACATGATGCTGGAGTGTTTTCATTGGACGTCTTCAACGAAAACTCAATTTTTACAGCTTCAAAGGATAGGAGCGTGTGTTCTTCGAGGATAACGGACGATGGTCAACTCAAAGTTTTGAGAAGATTCGATGAGTTCCATTCTGGTGTGGTAAAATGTGTGAAAGCGAGGAGCGAGGACGTGTTTGCCACGTGCGGGAACGATGGCGTTGTTGCCATCTGGGACATCCGAGACTCTAAGACAAAACCAGTACACCACATCGAGAATGCTCACGGCGGCTGCGCGGTAAATTTCGTCGAATGGAACGTTGAAGGTGATACTAACCAAATAGCTACGTCGGCATTTGACGATTCAATCAACTTATGGGACGTTCGACGCGGTTGTAAAGGAAAGCTACACCGATTCAACGCCCATAAGCACCCGAGAGTTCAAAAACACAAAATGTTGTATTGTCCAGCTTTCACTTTCAACGGAAGAGCGATTGTGACAGCTGGTGAAGGGACTTCCGCTTTGACTATTTACGATATCGAGAGTAAGGGTAAAGTATGTTCAGGCGACATCGGGTTTGATTCGACCACTTTGACATGTCTGTCGGATGGGAGAGTCGCAGCAGCAAACAAAAGAGAAATTTCAATATTTCTACCCATCGTTTGTTGAACATGAACAGGTCATGATCATTTAAGAAAGAAATATGTCTTTAGGAAGATTAGATGAGGGTAGGAGGATTAGCAGCAGCGTAGAAAATTTTGTACAACAATACTTTAATAAAAATCAGGCGGCAAAGTGTTTCATTAGTTAATATTACATTTCAGGCTTCAATCGACTTGATTCAAACTTGAATTTTTCAAACCCATTATGAGCGGCGGCAACTCTTCTTCTTCTTCTTCTCCTTCTTCTCCTTCAGGGATGACCTCAGCGGGCACGTCTTTCGGTACCATATCGTCTGGCACCATGCCATGTTTTAAGAACAGGTCCCCGGTCTGTTCCAGTGCATCGCAAACGTCCGGTTCTTCCTCCAGTTCATAACCTTGCTTTAACAAGACGGGAGCGTCGAGCTTTTTCATGATCTCTCTTCCCTCCTCCTCTTTGGCTAATAGTAAAATCGCACCCGCACATCCGCGCCTGACGTTATCGGAAAGTTCTTTATTCACTTTGGCACCACTTATCGGTCGAAGAAGTGTTTTGACTATAGGCGTTTCCTCTGAGTCCAACGCTAAGAGTTTTTTTCTGGATTCCGAGTCGCAACACAAGTTTTGTATGGTCGCTGCGATGCGCTCTCTTCTAATATCACACGTGGACGCTAACATCGGGGTAACGAGATTGACTATAGACCCGTTTCGATCCAGAATAACTTTTCTTCCTATGGGATGCCTAGAGACGTTGCACAAAACGCTCGCAGCTTGCGCATATGTCTCCGGGGGTTTTCCGCTAACTAATAACTGCACGAGTCTTTGGATGTAAAATCCCTCCAGTGGTTTGCCTTCTTGAGAAAGAACGTGCACACCTCCCTCTGCTTTTGTTATGTTCGCTAAGAGCGAAAGGAGTAAATCCACCGGTGCGCACTCGCCGTCTTTAATAAAATCTATGCATCTTTCCACGGCGCCTTTGTTTACCGCCAACGAGACGACTTCTAAGGAATGTCCGGTCAAGTTGATCATCGCCTGAGCGGCTGGGGTAGATTCCGGAGGATCTTTCCCCAGCAAATGGAGCAAAGGAGAGATTAAAGTTTCTCTCTTATCGGTCAAGGTTTGCAAGCCATCATCTGTGCCGGTTAAGCCGGCGACGATGGTGGCGGCTTCTTTCCTCACGTCCGAACGCTTGTCCGACAAAAACTCGACGAGTTCGTCCACTTCGTCTTTTTCTTTCTTCTTTTCCTCTCCTTTATCACCGATCGCGTTGGACATGAATACTTTCTTTATGTCTCTTCCAGTTTTGTGTTCGTCTTCGAGCGTGAATGCGGAGTTGTTCTCTTTTGTGACTTGTGGTTTGTGTGTTAGTGTGTAATTGTGTACTTGGTGTACTTGACGTGAGTTTTAAGTGGCGATTGTTGAGGAGCGGCTTACAAAGGGACTTCCGGACTTTGAAAAAACAAAAAAGAGAGAGAGAGAGACACGCAGACGCAGACGGAGAGATTTCTTTCTCATCCAAAATACAACTATATTAAAACATCATCATCATTATCAACAGCAACATCTAGTTTGTAAAAGCAACACCATCTCTACGACGACTAAAATACATACATATTATAAAACCATGTCTATTTAAACGCCAACATAAAGCGTGCCGAGCATCAGGGCACTCCCAAGAATCACTCCTTTCGCTAAACTCACATCGTTTTTACATTTCTTTCCCTCAGGCCAAAGTTCGATAAAACACACCGCAGACATAACTCCACCGGTGGCAGCTAACATGTACTGCAATCGCAAAGGTGTCAAGTACGGTTGAATAAAGAATAACGCGAACAGGGCTCCGAGTGGTTCGCTCAAACCCGAAGCTGTTGCCAACGCTAATGCCTTTCTCCTCGATCCGGTCGCCGCAAACACCGGTGCGGCGACAATAATACCCTCCGGCACGTTGTGTAAACCAATCGCGATGGCCATGATAGGCCCAATTTCAGTGAAGGATGAAAATGCCACGGCAAAACCTTCTGGAATATTGTGTAAAGTCATAGCAACCGCCATCAAAATACCCAGACGCATCAAACGACCTCGGGAAGCTTCAGTTTCGCCCGGCACCGATACCCCGCGTTCGTTCATAGCAGAAGACATGGACGAAGACATTGATTTAGAAAAAGATGAGGACATGTTCAGTTCGCTGCTCTTCACTTTCCCTCCCGATCCTGATCCCGATCCTCCGCCGTTTTGTTTCTGTTTGGTTCCACCGGGACCATCTTTTTCAAACAAATCGACGTGAGGTAACAACGGCTCCACGACGGCGTATAAAACCGCACCCGCCATGGTGGACAGGGTTATTCCCCAAAATCCATTCTCCAGAACATTTTTCACGTATAATTCCACGAAGGATAGCGTGGCCATGACTCCAATAGCTGTCCCTAATAAGAAGGCTAAAAGTTTCGCATCGGGTCGTTTCCATACGGCTAAAACACCCCCGACGGAGGTGCTCAACCCGGCTAAAGTGGAGAGTAAAAGCGCGTAGTTTTCCTCCTCGCTGAGCATTCTTCTTCTTCTTCTTCTTTTTAGTAAGATATATATTATGTGTACGCAATCTTCTTATGTGAAGGTGTGCGTGTGTTGCGAAAACACAACAGCTTCTGCTCTGTGACTGTGTGGTGTGAGTTACTACTGAGTTTTTTTTTCCTCCTCCTTTCCTTAAAAACGCCTTCGTCGCCTGCGTCTTTCTCGCGTGTTTCTCTCTTCTCTCTGCTCTCTTCCTTTTTCTCAACACGTTGTGAGAAGAAGTGGGACAACACGCGACAAAGAGGATAGAGTTTTTTCCCTCTTTTTGGCGTCCAAAACGCGTCAGAACAAACAAAAAAAGAAAAGAATGTTTGCTACGCACGCGCACTCCGTTCTTCGAATCTCGCAACCGTCCAACGCGGCGGCGGCGGCGGCGGCGACGACGACGACTGCCAACGCTACCGGAAGACGAGCGACGTCGATGACGACTTCAGCGGCCGCCTCCGCTACTTTTTACAGCGGTAGCTTTTCTCGTCGTCAGCACCAAAAACACAAAAATCGAAACCAATCGAAGACGGCGACGACGAGTTTTCTTCGTCATACTATTCATAAAAGAAGAGACTCGATCGTGTCTAAGGCCATCGAAGTGGAAGATGAAGACGATAACGACGGCGCGGAGGCAGTAGAAGGAGAGGAGGAGGAGAAAGCAGACGATGACTCGTCTGCGTTGAAGGAGTCCCAGTTTACCTCTTATTTCGCCCAGTTGCTGGAAAATTCGGATAACGACGTGGACATGTTGGCCAAGTTCCAAACGGAAGTCATGGCTTTGGAAAAATCCGTGAAGGATATGGAAGCGCAGGTTCAAGGCGAGCAAGATCAAAAGGCGGCGATTCAAGATCAATACTTGCGCTCCGTGGCGGACTTCCAAAACTTCCAAAAGAGAACAGCAAAGGAAAAAGCAGATTTGGCGCCGGCGGTGAAATCGAAGATGGTCGAAGCTATGTTGCCAGTGTTAGATAACTTTGACTTGACGGCAAAGAATGTCAAGGGTGAAAACGAAGGAGAAGAAAAGATAATCAAAGGATATCAGCTGCTTCACAAGCAATTGATTGAAACTTTAGAAGCTGAGGGATTAAAAGTGGTTCCAGGCGAAGGTGAACCGTTCGACCCGAACGTGCACGAGGCCATCATGAGAGAAGAATCGGAGGATGTGGCGGAAGATCACATCATGGAAGAGTTCAGAAAAGGATATTTAGTTGGAGAAAAGTTAGTGCGCGCCTCCATGGTCAAGGTCAGTAGCGGCAAACCGTAATTCACATATGTAGTGAAAGAACACTTTTTAACACAACAACAGACAATATTTTCGCACCCACTTGTTTCAAAGCGTGTTGTGACGACGGCGTAAAAAAGATATATGATCCTATTTATTACATTCGATACGCGCATCAATCATTCGAACAATACATACAACTTCCTTTCAATTTTATTAAACATCTAAAAAATTATGTATATGTAAAAAACGAAACCTCCGCTCGTTACATTCTTTTTTACGCTTCTATCCCCCCCATTATCTCTTATGCTTGCAGGTTCTCTCTTTTCATGCCGAAAGCGGCTTCTTCATCACAATCAAATACATCGGAGAGAAGATTCCCAAATCACCAGATTTCTCAAGATTCACAGCCGCTTTCAGCAACATAGTGTGAACCGCTTGCGTGCCCTTTGGCGCAAACCCGATAAACTCTAATAAACCAGTCAAGAGATGCGTCAAATACGCAGCTCTGCGAGCTGATTTCATGGCTTGTTGCCACGGAATACCACCCGTCGTCGCGCGATCAAAAGTCAAAGTGACGTCAAAACCCGCATTCTTCGCGGCTTGAATGCAATCTTCTATGGTGCGGACCTCTGGAAGAGCGTTACCTTCTGCGATACCATCAACGATATCTACGTGAGTTTTGTTCGAAGGGTCGTATTTGTCTGTTCGCAACCATTCGTACGAAGCGAAGGAAGCGCCCGGCTTTAAGACGGCAAAGACTTGTTCGTACAACGCTTGCGTGTTACTCGCGTGGCACGCCGCTTCAATCGCGTACGCGCCATCAAACTTTCTGTCCTTGAAAACCTTTGTTAAATCCATGAAGTTACCTTGGACTATCTCCGTCAAGTGCTCCAACTTTGCCGCTTTGTTCAACGTTTCACATCTGCCAACTTGGTATTCATTAATTGTGATACCGGTAACTTTACCACCGGTTCCTTTGACGATATTTCTCATCGGTCCACCAACGCCACAACCGAGGTCCAATACATTCATTCCTGGTTTCAAGCCAATATTTTCCGCGATGGCGAGTTCCTGGCGAATGATGGACTTTTCGAAAGACTCTCCCTTTTCTCTCGCCGCAAAGTGGAAAGATTCACCCCAACCGTACTCGTAAAAGTCCGTGATCAAGGAGTAAAACTTGTTCACGAAATCCGGAGTGGACAGGATCTTCGCACCGACGCCTTTCCCATCTTCTTGTTCGAAGAAGGCGTTATACGATTGGATCCCGGCATCGACTAAACTCTTAGACATGGCGCCAGTTTTACCAGAGAAGACGTGGAACGGGTTCTTACGAAACCAGGACAACTTCACGGCAACGTACAAAGAACCAGAAACGCCGATAATAGTCATCGCGGTTTTCATGTTGTCGCTGTTACTGCTGCTCATCTTTCTAGGAACGATCCCCCACTGATGTTCTTTTTTTCCGAAACGACGTTTTTTGTGTGTGTGGTGTTTTATTCTCTCTGCGGGCTTGCGTGCGTGTGTGCGTAAGCTCGAGATGTGAATGAATACTGAACAGGACTCTCCGTTCTTCTTCTTCTTCTTCTCTTTGCCGCTTTCGAACGCGTGAGTATAGTGCGGTTGGTCTCCTCGTTCCCTTCCGATATGGGTTCCATGTGTTAATCTTTTTTTCGATCGATCGAGCGCTCCTGGCTGGGGGTCCTCTCTTCGCTTTTTTGCGCGCGGGCAAAAAAAAACACGCACCTCACACGAGAAAACACCACACACAACTTACCCACAACACACAACTAACTGAAAACAAAAGTAGTAGTTTTAGTCGTTATTATTTAGTGATGTCGTCTACCGTCGCCGCGACGAGACTTCTGAGCACCACTACAAAACCACGCAGAGGAATTCAGTATTGTTATCACCAATGCAGTTCTAATCGCCGCGCGACGATGGCGACGATGATGCATCAACAGATCAGAAGAGGCTGTGTTTCTTCTTTGGCGTCGTCGTCGTCGTCGGTGTCGGGAAATTCTCTGGAACGAAAAAATAACTGTCGTCAACTTCTTTGTCCTCTTGAACGGAAATGTAGAACAACGACGAGAACAATAGCGGTGGTATCGGCTTCTTCTTCATCATCTAGTCCATCTTCTTCAGCGGCAGCGAAAGAAGTTGCAATCTTGGGATCGGGCGCAGCTGGATTAACGGCGGCATATTTCGCCGCCGTCACGCAAAAGGCTGCAAAAAATGTTGTGAAAGTGACGGTATACGAGAGGACAAAAGAGAGCGGAAAGAAAATTTTAATGTCTGGAGGAGCGCGGTGTAACGTGTTACCCGTGGAAGCAACCATAGACGATTACGTCACAGATTCTAATCCTCGCTTAGCAAAAGCTATTTTACAAAGTTGGACGGTTCCGAAGTGTTTGAGTTGGCTTCAAGACGACGTGCGACTCGAGCTCGGCATCGAACACACGACGAACAAATATTTTCCTCTCTCAAACTCTTCTCGAGAAGTGAGAGATAAGCTCGTCGAGGCGTGTAAACGAGAGGGGGTTGTTTTTCAGTACGAAACAAGCGTGAAGAAAATCACGAAAAATGAAGCGAACGATAAGTATGTCGTGAATACCGAGGACGGAAAAGATATCGAAGCAGATGTTTTGGTTTTATCAATGGGTGGCTCGTCCTTTCCTGCAGTAGGGACAGACGGCACGGGATACGTCATTGCCGAAAGAGATTTGAAAGTTGGCGTGAACAAACCGTACCCGGCGTTAGTGCCTTTGGTAGGAGAACATCCAGGAGGCGAGTATCTTCCTGGCGTATCGCTCGATTGTCAAGTCAAGATTAAAAAAGTTGAGAAGAAGAAAGCGAAGCAAGCCTCGAGAATGGGTTTCCTGTTTACGCATAAAGGATATTCTGGTCCGTCGATTTTAGATTTAAGCCACAACGTTGTTAAAAGTATCGCAGATGGCAGCGGTGAGAATAATTCAAGCAGCAATAGCAATAGTAGTAGTAGTAGCAGCAGCAGTAATAGCAGCAGTAAACTGGTGGTGAACTGGAATCCGTCCTGCGATTGGAACCAAGTTTTGAGTCCCGGGAAAAGCGGTTCGGACTTAGTCGTAAGACGCTTAAAGCCACTCTTGCCCACGCGTTTGTGCGAAGCGCTTTTGAAAGAAGCTGAGGTGGATTTAACCACAAACGTCTCAAACTTACCGAAGAAGAAAAGGGTGCATTTGATCGATATCCTTTCGAATTACGAAATCAAAGCGACTGGACACCAAGGCTACAGAAAAGCCGAGGTTACGGGAGGCGGCATAGCACTCGAAGGCATCGATACCAAAACCATGGAGCTGAAAGAGATGAAGAACATTTACGTGTGCGGTGAGATATGTGATATATTCGGAAGAATCGGTGGGTTCAATTTTTTCTGGGCGTGGACGAGTGGACGGTTAGCCGGCATAAGTTGTTGTAAAGATTGTTGAAATAAAGAAGGCGCATTTTTTTGTTCTTGTCTCTGCCTCACTTTCATCCTGCGAAATCCGACTTCAGAACGAGCATATTTCAGCGAAAATTTAGGGCACAGCCACGTTGACAACGGCAAAAAAAAGAGCCCACACACGCAAAAAAGGGATAAAAAAAAGGGGCAGTACGCCGCAACAACTGTATATATAACGACGCGTTTGCGAACAACAAACACGACACGAAAGTGATTGAAAAGAAGAAGATGGAGTTACAACCGCACCCGGTCATTCCAAAGAAAAAACCAGTGTTAGTCTGCATTCTCGACGGATGGGGCGAGAACGCCGTCAAAGACGAGTACAACGCCTGTCACGTGGCGAACACGCCGACGATGGACAAATTGCGCGATCGAGGATCAAAATATTACCGCTCGGTGCAAGCGCACGGGAAAGCCGTCGGTTTGCCCACGAATGATGACATGGGGAACTCAGAAGTCGGTCACAACGCGTTAGGTGCCGGTAAAATCATCGCGCAAGGCGCTTCGTTGGTGGATATTTCTCTCGAAAAAGGTACCATGTTTACCGACGCCGGCTGGAACTACATAAAACCGGCGTTCGCGTCCAACACGTTGCACTTGATTGCATTGCTCTCAAACGGTGGTGTTCACTCGCGATACGATCAACTTTTAGGCGTCATGAAAGGAGCCGTGAAGGATGGGTGCAAACGCATGCGTTTGCACATTCTCACGGATGGTCGAGATGTCCCGGATGGAACATGCCACGAGTACTTGGAGACTTTACAAAAAGATTTAGATGCCTTCACGAAAGCAGGATGCGATGCAAAAGTTGGATCTGGAGGAGGAAGAATGGCCGTGACTATGGACCGTTACGAAGCAGATTGGGGAATGGTCGAAAGAGGGTACAACGCGCACATTTTAGGCGAAGCTGAACATAAGTTTACTGATGCTGCCACGGCTTTGAAAACGTTGAAAACTGCCGATGTTTCCGATCAATACATCCCCGCATTCGTTATCGTCGACGAAGCTGGTGCTCCAGTCGGCGCCGTCGAAGACGGTGACGCCGTCGTGTGCTGCAACTTTCGCGCCGACCGCGTCGTTGAGATTTCAAAAGCGTTGGAATACGAAAACTTTGATTCGTTTCACAGAAAGCGTTTCCCGAAGATGTTGTACGCTGGCATGATGCAATACGACGGCGATTTGCATTTACCGACGAACTATCTCGTTCCACCGCCTTTAATCGAAAGAACATCCGGTGAATATTTTGCCAAAAACGGTTTACGAACTTTTGCGTGCTCGGAAACGCAGAAATTTGGACACGTTACCTTCTTTTGGAACGGGAACCGATCCGGTTATTTTGACGAAGCGTTGGAAACGTTTGTCCAAATTCCTTCGGATAACTGTCAATTCAACGAAAAGCCGTTGATGAAAGCAAGAGAAATCACAGCTGCAGGGAAGGAAGCCATGATATCGGGCAAATACGATGTAGTCCGCGTAAATTACGCAAATCCAGATATGGTTGGTCACACTGGTGACCTCGCTGCTACGATTGCCGCATGCGAAGAGTGTGACGCTTGCGTGAAAGAGTTGTTAGACTTGGTGGAAGAGATGGGGGGTGTCTTTTTGGTCACTGCCGATCATGGCAACGCCGATGATATGGTGCAGCGAAGCAAAAAGAAGGAATGCTTGAAAGATGCGGATGGTAATCCTTTACCGCTGACTTCTCACACGCTGGCTCCTGTTCCTGTTGCCATCGGTGGCCCGGGCTTACCTGAGAGCGTCGAGTTCAGAGATGATTTACCCGAAGCCGGTTTGGCGAACATTACCGGAACTTACATCAACTTGATGGGTTACTTAGCTCCGGACGAAATGGAGCCTTCCTTGATCAAGTGGTAAATAGTTAAAAGATACAGATACAGATGCAGAGAGATTTCATTATTTATTACTATTATACATATCAATCAATCCTTCAAGTCATTTCATTCGGATAAAACACTCGCGCACATAAAAAAGTACGTAAGTCGCCACAAAAAAAAGTAGTTTATTCAACCACGTGCACTTCATCGCAATGTTTGCGCAACATCAAGCGAGCAGGAACTCCGCCAGATATAACCATCACAGTGACAATATCATTAAGAAGAAGAGGAAGAACTGCGTGACAACGACAAAAATAGCGAGGGAAAGAACCATGAGCCTGACGAATACGTCCGCATCAGCGAGCATATCTTCTTGGTCAGACTTGCAATCGAAAGCGGAAAGCACGGAAACGGGATTGAAAATGAAACAACAAGCAGAACTGAGGAAAGAAGGAAAAGCAGAAGCGCACACGGATAATTTGCTGTATTTATACGACGCGAAATCGGAAGATGACGTGCGATTGACGTTATATAGAGACCACGCGGCGTGGTGTCCGTATTGCCAGAAAACGTGGTTGATGTTATTAATCAAACGAGTTCCGTTTCGAGTTGAAAAAATTAACATGCGTTCGTACGGCGATAAGCCGAAAGAATTCTTAGCAAAAGTTCCGAACGGTCTGTTACCTGCGATAGAGCTCGATGGTGAATTGATGACAGAGAGCCTTCAAATCATGGCCCGAATAGAAAGAGAATTTACTGGTCCTGAATACAAAGTCATGGTTCCCGAACAAGAGTTTGACAGAGTAAACCAACTGTTAGGAATGGAGCGAGAATTATTTGGCGCGTGGTGTGGACTAATATTTCGCCCATCAATGCCATTTGGCGTTGGAGGAGCGAGAGGTGGGTTCGAGGCTACTCTGGACCGCATCGAAGAAGCACTTGGAGTTACGGAGGGACCGTGGTTCTTGGAAAATCAAGAACATCCGAGTCTCGTAGATTTACAGTACGTCAGTCACGTGGAAAGAATGAACGCTTCATGTTTATATTGGAAGGGGTTGAACTTGCGAGGAAATAGCAGATGGAGAAACATCGAACGATGGTTTCAAGCGTTCGAAAAAATCCCAGAATACAGAGCCACAAAATCGGATTATTACACGCACGTGATGAACATTCCTCCTCAATATGGGCCCGGTTATGAGGACAACACGGCAGAAGTGAAAGAAGCTATGCGAATCATCAACGGAGAAGGAGAGAGTTGGAGACTGCCGATTCAACTGAATACGAACTCCTTGGAACCTATTAACGCGTGCGATGTTGGTAAAGAAGAAGAAGCGCGACATGAAGCCGCGTATAAACTCATATCTAATTCGAAAAATGTTGCCAGATTTGCCTGTCGCGGTGCTGGGGAAGAGGGAAGGAAACAATTTCAGGCTCCGCTTGCGGATCCATACGCAGTTCCAAACGAAAAATACGTCGATTCGGTCGATGCATGGTTAAGAATTATCGCAGACGCCATGCTTGACGGCTCCGCTGAACCGTTACAACCGTCAGAACCGAAAAAAGACAAAGAACTGGCAAAGTGTTTGCGTTACTTGAGAGATAGAGTTGGTGTCCCGCGAGATATGAGTTACCCGGCGGCGATGCAATTCCGCGCACATCTCAACTGGGCCATTGACCAGTTAGATTAGAACTACTAATATTACTGCTTTGCGTTACACTATACATTATGCTACTTTGCTATATACTCTAGTGTCTAAAAACTTTGTTCGCGTTCGAGAACAGTTGCGTCCACCTTGACCAAAAAGTTTGTTCTCGCCACCGAATAGTGTCCATCATCCGCACTCGGTGCATCATACGCCGATACTTGCGCGTCAAATCCGGCACTTTCTAAGCACCCTTTCACCACTCCGGCGACAAAACTCGCGCAATTCATCCCCTGATAATCTTTTGGGACCGATATGAATCTGTTCACTAAAACGTCTCGATCTGAAATCATATACTCGTCGTCGTTATATATCTCCAATGAATCTGCCGGACGTCCGAACAGATTTTTCCACACGTTGTTCTGTATGAACGTCAAAATTCCGTTCAATCTTGTCTCTCTCCTCGTCGGTTTCTCTCTGTACGCGAGTAACTCCAACACTCGTCTCCCGACGTGTGCGCCTGCTTCTTCCAGCTTCACTTCCAGTTCGTTCGTGTCCGAGACTCGTTGTAAGTGGTACTGCACCATTTCAGAAAAAAGAAACGCATAGGCGGATAAGGAGACTTCGCCTCGTCCCGAGCTCATCGGTTGGTCCACCAGCGGGTCTATCATGTGGTGCGTTCCGCGGCGTAATAAATAACGATTTTAAGAAAACAAAATGTCACCACACACAGAAAGAGAGAAAAGCAGAAAACAGAAAAGAACTTTTGACTTTTCCAAAAAAAAGAGTACGAGTACGCACGCGACGAAACTCGCGCAACTTTCTTATTTATCGAGAAGGAGAACAGATAAACGATGGGGACCGGCGAGCGAGGGAAAGGCCAACGGCGACGGCAGAAAGCTTTGAAAGAGGGCAAGACTTTCGATAAGAAGAACAACACGTTTCGAGAGCACGAAGTTTCGTACGTGGAGAAAGCGCTTAAAGCGGACGCGATGCTAGAAGCGCCATCGTCGTTTAAGAGATTTATGCGGGCACAAGAGGAGATTAAAAAAAGACAGATGAAACTGGAAATGGAAAAAAGGAGAGAAAATGGACTGGATGTCGACGATTTAGAGGGAGCGGTTGAAGTAAACGATGACAACGTTGATAAGAACGGAAAGAATAACAGAGGAGAAAATCAAGCGGGCGCCGTCAAAAACAACGACTTTGAGAATAAGACGAAGAAAAAGGAACAAAAGAAAGACGAGGACAAAAGGAAATACGAAGGCTTTTACGACGAAGATTTCGCGAATGCGAGAGAGTACGCGGGCGTGCAAGATGATGTGGAAGCACCGCCAGCTTCAAAGACAACCCAGAAGACGAACGACGCGGATGACAAAAAGCGCGAGGAAATACAGGAAGAAGAAGAAGAAGAAGAGAGCGAAAGCGAGAGAAACAATGACGACGATGTCAGTGTTAGCAATAGTAGTTTTAGCGACGATGATGCAAGCGAAGACGTAGGAGAAGAAATTCGAAAGAGAAATATGCCTGATAAGGGTGATTTGTTCGGTGAAGACACCTTCGGCGAAGCAGGTAAAAAGACGAAGAAACCAAAGAAAACCAAGTATAAATCACTTCGTGAGCGAAAGAAAGAACAACGAGCGCAAGCAAGATTAGAGAAAGAAGAAAAGGAAAAGTTTCTCGGCATAGTCAAAGAAGTACCTAAGTTTGGAGAAGTTGCAGAGGCACCTCCACAGATTACCATAAAGAGAAAAGGTGGTGGTGGCGCAAAAGTTGATATGAATGGAGGCGTAGGAAATCGTCAATCTAAAATTTTCGCCGAGCTCATGTCAAAAGCAAACTCTAACAAAAAAAAGAGAAAAGCGACGACGTCGCAAGGTCCTGTCATTGGATTGAAAAAACAACACGACTTGGCAGTCTTGAGAGAAGACTTAATTGCAAAGTATAGAGAAATGAGGAATCGTCCTTCAACGAATGGACGAAGTGCGTCTCTAGGGGCCAAAGAACCTTCAAGAGTATTTGAACAACGACCGCGATATGAACAAATTCGAGAAGACGCAAAGAGTGCAAAGAAGAGAAAGAAGAGATGAGCGGCTGTTGTGAGGGGAGATGTGTGTGTATGTGTATGTGAGTGTGTGTAGTTTATAGCATTATCATCATTATTATATGTGTTATAGTAGTAGTAGTAAAAACGGATCTCAGTTTCTTTTAAAAGAAGTCTTGAAGCGCTTGCATTTGTAAGTTCCCTTCTTGTAAGATTTTCAAGGAGCCTACGGTAGCTTTAATACCAGCAACAGTCGTGCAAATCGGAACTTTCAAGCCAACAGCGGTTCTTCTCAACTCGCGGCCGTCCGTCAAATCGTTCGCGTCGCCAGAAGATGTGACAAACATCAACTTCAAATCACCGTCGCGCAAGATATCACCAATATTTGGTCGACCTTCGTGAATCTTCTTCACTTTCGTCACCTTGATGCCGGCGCCCTCTAAAGTAGTCGCAGTTCCGCCCGTTGACAAAACTTCGAATCCCATATCTACAAGATCTTTGGCGACCGGAACCATAGCTTCTTTGTCCGAATTCTTGACAGAAATAAACACCTTCCCTGACTTCGGCAACTTTTGTCCACCAGCGATTTGAGCCTTGCAATACGCACGCTCAAAATCAAAGTCAATGCCCATGACTTCACCGGTTGATCTCATCTCAGGTCCTAACAAGGTGTCACAGCCTGGAAATTTATCAAATGGTAATACAGCTTCTTTCACAGAGACGTGCTTCGTGATCGGTTCTTGCATAAACCCAATTTCCTCGAGCGATTTACCAGCCATCACTAGCGAGGCGTATTTCGCCAACGGATGTCCAATAGCCTTGGAAACAAATGGAACCGTTCTCGAAGCTCTCGGGTTTGCTTCAATGATATACGGTGTGCCATCCGGCATAACCGCATATTGCATGTTCAATAATCCAACAACACCTAAACGTCGAGCAAGTTTCGGCGTCCACTCGCGAATTGTCGCTAAAGCCGATTCCGGAACCGTTTGGCTCGGCAAAGAGCAAGCAGAGTCACCAGAGTGCACCCCAGCTTGCTCGATGTGTTCCATAATACCACCTATGACGACGTTACCGAAAGAATCACACAACGCATCAACATCCAGTTCCGTCGCTTGGTCGAGATATTTATCAACCAGAACTGGGCGTTCTGGGTCGACTTCAACAGCCGTGGTCAAATATCTCTTCAACTGAGTTGGTGTGGAAACGACTTCCATCGCACGTCCACCGAGAACATAAGACGGACGAACCATAACCGGGTAACCAACGCGCTCTGCGGTGCTCAAAGCTTCATTTTCGTCAATGCAAACTCCCCCTGACGGCTGTCGAATATCGAGCTCTTTGAGGATTTCCATCCATCGATCACGATCTTCTGCTGCATCGATAGAATCCGGCGGTGTGCCGAGAATGTGTGTCACGCCATTGCCCGACGCGGCTTGAATCGGATTTGCCTTCAAAGCAGCCTCGAGTTTCGTAGCCAAAGACAAGGGAGTTTGACCGCCAAATTGTACGATGATACCCTCGGGCCGTTCAACTTCACAAACATTCAAGACATCTTCGACAGTGAGTGGTTCAAAATACAAACGATCGGAAGTATCGTAATCAGTAGAGACAGTCTCCGGGTTGGAGTTCAACATGATTGTTTCGTAGCCGGCATCAGAAAGCGCAAAGGCAGCGTGACAGCAGCAATAGTCAAATTCAATACCTTGACCAATTCGGTTTGGTCCACCACCAAGAATCAAGATTTTGCGGGCATTCGTCGGTTTCGCTTCGCAGTTGCCATCGTACGAAGAATACATGTACGGCGTGTCTGATTCAAATTCAGCCGCGCACGTATCGACACGCTTCATCGCAGCGACAACACCTAAAGATTTTCGTTTTTGTCTAACATCTGCCTCCGTTGTTCCTGGGAAAGCTCTAGAGATTTGTGCATCGGAGTAGCCTCTGCGCTTTACTTGAGTCCAGTCTTCCACAGACAACTCCTCCATGGAGCTCAAAGATTTTAACCAACATTCAGTTTGGTACAACTCACCAAGCTGACGAATAAACCACGGATCCATCGTGGTAAGTCTAACGATCTCATCTTCGGACATTCCCGACATGAACGCTTCGTGCAAGGCGACGACGCGTTCAGGAGATGGGACAACTAAGCGTTCTTTGATCAACTCCGGGTCGTTTTGCATGAAACCATCATTCTTGTTCAAGCCCCAACCAGATAAGCCAGTTTCCAAAGAGCGAAGCGCTTTGTTGAATGATTCCTGCCACGTTCTCCCCATAGCCATCGCTTCACCGACAGATTTCATTTGAGTTGTCAAAATCGGTTCGGCGCCCGGGAATTTCTCGAAAGCGAATCGAGGAATTTTCGTGACGACGTAATCAATTGAAGGTTCAAACGCGGCTGGCGTCTTCATGGTAATATCGTTCGGAATACCGTCCATGGTCGCACCCAAAGCCATCTTCGCAGCCATCTTGGCGATTGGAAAACCGGTCGCTTTGGAAGCCAATGCAGAAGACCTGGAGACGCGCGGGTTCATTTCGATAATCATCAGTTCACCATCAACCGGGTTTACGGCCATTTGCACGTTTGATCCACCACACTCGACGCCAATTTCTCGAATGATCGCTAATGAAGCATCTCTCAAACGCTGATATTCCTTATCCGTCAAAGTTTGCGCAGGCGCAATGGTGATAGAATCACCCGTGTGCACGCCCATGGGATCAAAGTTCTCGATAGAGCAAACGATGACAACATTGTCCGCCAAATCGCGCATGACCTCCAATTCATACTCTTTCCAGCCGAGCAACGATTGTTCGATCAAGACTTGCGACGTTGCCGAAGCATCCAAGCCCCCTTTCGTGATTTGCTCAAACTCTTTCATGTTGTATGCAATGCCGCCTCCGGACCCGCCCAACGTAAACGCCGGTCGAATAATCAAAGGCAATGTTCCAATATCAGCGGCGATTTGCTTCGCCTCTTCCCAAGTTTCCGCAGTACCAGACTGCGGCGTTTTCAATCCAATTTTAGTCATGGCATCTTTGAACAATTGACGATCTTCAGCTTTGTTAATCGCCGGAAGCTTCGCGCCGATGAGCTCCACGCCGTATTTCTCAAAAATACCAGCCTCGGCCAAAGCTTTGGTCAAGTTCAACGCGGTTTGCCCACCCATGGTTGGCAACACCGCGTCTGGCTTCTCCGCGGCGATGATTTTCTCCACGTATTCTGGCGTCATTGGCGTCACGAACGTTCTTTTTGCCGTTTCCGGGTCGGTCATAATAGTCGCCGGGTTGGAGTTCACTAAAATAACGTCGTACCCTTCCGCTCGAAGCGCTTTACACGCTTGCGTCCCAGAGTAATCGAACTCGCAGGCCTGTGTATCATCGCAGTGGCAAAGAAAGGAAGCGTTTTAGAGCGTCGGGTCAGTATAATCGCAATCACAAAGAATGGTAGGAATCGTTGTCTTCGCTCTTCTCACATCTCTCCCTTTGTGTCCTGGGAGAGAGCGCTCGCTCGTGGGAACAATCGAGGGGGCCTCGGGAAGAAGAAGAGGAAAAACCCCACACCCTTTTTTTTACTCCTTTCTTTTTTCGCCCCGCAAAACCAAACCCCCGGGTCTCGCAAAAGAAAGAAAGAAGAGAGAAAGAGGAGAGAAAAAAAAAAACGTGTCACCACCACCGTCGGCTCCTCTTCTTTCGGACGATGAAGAGAGGGTGCGGGGTGGTGTTTTGAACGTTGTTTTGAAATTTGAACCAAAAAATAGTTTTAAAACGCCTCGTATGCGCGGGCATATTTAGCGTCTTAAAAGACGATCAAAGGCGACGAAAACGACGAGAATAGAGAGTAATTACCTGTCCGATGACAATCGGCCCGGCACCGATGATCATGATCTTCTTCAGATCGGTTCTTTTCTTGCTGTTCTTGGCATCGTCCCAGGCTCTGAACTCTTTTCCATCCGCAGCAGCCGCATCGATCGGTTGAAGACGACCTCGACGGCTTTGTTGTCGCTGCGCTTTCGTCGTCGAGGACGACGAAGGAGCCTTCTTTAACGAAGAAACATCGCGACGAGACCCGAAAAGAGCCTTGTTCGTCGGTTTCGCCGAGCTCATCATGCTTTGGGACTGCATCTGAAGCCCGGGTGTGCGGCGCTAAAATGAGGAAAGTGTGCGTGTTTTCGGAAGCCCTTCTCTCTTTTTCTTTTTCTTTTCTTTTTCTTTTTTTTTTTGGTTTGGCTGCTCTCTGCACGCGCAACTTTTCGGACGCTCGCAGAAGATGGAAGAGGACAAGAGCAAAAGCAAGATGATAGGGACGAGAGAAACGAACTCGTGCTGAGCAAACTACAAACTAATGCTAAAATCATCTAACGAAAATCTCTCTCTCTCTCTCCCTCTTCTAATTCTAATTCTTCTATTCTAGCTCATCTCTCACTAGGCCAGATGGTTTCACGCATCCATCGCGCGCCACGTGCGCCGACGTGGGAGGAACGCGACAAAACCAAAGTCCTCGACGGCACATTATTTTATGTTTAACCACTTTCGATTGCGCGCAATTGACGTGGACTGCCTTGACTCGTCCGTTTGCCACCGCTGTTCGACCGGCTTCGGTTTTCATAAAACATCCATTCGCATACTCAGGAGTGGGTAAAAACTTTCGCTGCGAAGATTTCATGATGGCGTTGATTACTTTCTGGTCGTCGTGACTTCCGTGCGTTTCTTTAATTCGCTTAAACGCCGCTTCGATCAAGTTTAAGTTGCTCGATTTCTTCCGCATGAAATAGAAACCAGTGTTCACTTCTTGACCATCTCTTAGCCAAAGATTCTTTTCCGATGTTTTGATGAGCTCTGGCATGAAGTTTTGAAATGCGACGATATCTACGTCGGTCAGAAAGGTGTCGTAGCCGCTCTTCAAGACAAACTCAACAATTTTCAGCTTTGCTTGGGTCAAGCGCTTCCACGCTTTTTGTCCGAATTCAGCGTCTTTACTGCGAAGCTTATTCTCCGTTTTTTTTTTCTCCTCTCCTTCCCCTTCCTCCTCCTCCTCTCTCTTCTTTGCGTTGTTGTTATTATTGTCAATATTTATAATGCTCGTTCCATCCACCGCGTTATATCCGCGATACTCCAGATGTTTCATCGCCTTCTCGTCCGTCGCGAAGACGACGTACTTGTTCAAACCAGACAAACGCAAAGAACACAAGTAATTATCCAATAAATCTACCTCTCCTGCGTTCGTCATCATCACCAATACGGAGTTGTTGAACGACATTTTCTCTAAAGCGTCCTCGGCGGAAGCAAACGGTATCTTCTTTCTCGTGTCCCACCAATCGCTCTCTCGGTGAGCGTCGTATTCTTCCACGCCTATTGCACATCCGCACGCTTCCTCTTCTCTCAATTTTGGTCGGACATTGCTGCTGCTGCTGCTGCTACTACCGCTGCTGTGGATCGTCGTCGCCGTCGCCGCCGTCGTCGTCGTCCCGGTGCTGCTCGAGAAGAGGAAGAAGAGGTTGACGACGACGAGACACAAACGAAGGAAGTTGGACATGTGTTACTTTTTTTTTACAAAAATCGTTTTTCCAGTTCCATCGCTCTCGCGTTATCGCGGAAGGTTCGAGACGCTTTTTTCTTTTCTGCTCTGAGCGTAGCAATAGCACTAGTAGCAGTAGCAGTTCTCTCGCGCGGTAGTAACGGTGGAGATAGTCATCGGAAAGAGAGAGAGAGAGAGTTTGGGAGTGTGAAGAAGAAAAGTTCTTTTTTTCAGATTTTACTTTTTTTTCCAAAAGGGGTACATACCTTCCGCACAAAAATGCGTCATCACCTTCAAAGCCTCACGAGCAACGTGCAACCACCATCATCGTCAACATCGCCAGCTGCGGCTAAGATCATCAACAGCACCACCACCACTGCTTCTGCTTCTGCTGCGATCACGCCCGCGCACAAAAGAAACTATCATAATCATCATCCTCCAACGTCGTCGTCTTTCAAAAGAAGTTACGTTCTCGCGATGGCTTCTCAAAACGGACCGACGCAAAGTCCGTTACTCGCGAACCAACCGAAAGATACCATCAATTTAGCCGTGGGGCATCCGATGCACTCGGAGTTGCCGAATAAGATCATATCCGACGCTTTGAAGAGGTGCGGATCAAAATTGAAGCACAATCAGTTAGGGTACGATCTGAACTATATTCCCTCGGAAGGACCAACGGCAGCCGTGGAAGAGTTGTGCTTGTTCTTGAGAAGACAATACAAGGAAGAGGAAAAGCAAGAGGGAGAGGAGGAGGAGGAAGAAGGATACCAAGGAAAAATAAAGCAAAACGAAAACGACAGAACGAAGATGCAAAACGAGGCGGACAGAACGACGACGACAGCAACGAAGAACGTGTTGCAGCCGGAAGATTTATTCTTCACTTCGGGCGTATCGCACGGCATTGAAATGGCCACTTCGATATTAGCGAAAGCAAACGATATCGTTGTGTGCGAGAAAGCGACGTACTTCTTGGCGACAAAGATATTCGAAGACCACGATATGGAAATAACGACGGTGAAAAGTAATGAATTCGGTTTGGACGTGAACGCGTTGAAGATACGGTTGGAAGAAGGGGACACGTTTATCAACCCGATCAACTCTATTCTCGAGAACGTCGGCGCAACGCCGAGGAAGAAACGAAAAGTTTTGTTCCGACCAAAGTTGGTATATATCGTGCCAACACATTCAAATCCACAGGGTGTAACGATGCCGCAAGAAGCGCGCGAAGAGTTGGTAAGACTCGCGTACCAATATAAGTTCCACATCATTGCCGACGAAGTGTATCACATTTTGAGTTGGTCGAAGGAGCCTTTACCCGATCGATTTTGTAAAGTTGAAAGGGATTACTTGGCAAAAAATTCAGAAGAAGCCAATGGTAATTTTCGAGCGGTTGTTTCCGTGTCTAGTTTTACTAAAATTCTCGCACCGGCTTTGCGGGTCGGTTGGATTGAAACTGCGGATTCTGTTATGCGAGAGAAATTTTCAAAGCGAGGGTACATTATTTCCGGTGGTAATTCTGCAGGATTTTCTGCAAACGTAGTGTGTGAAGCAATTAAACAAGCCGAAACGGAGGTATTTATGAACGATTTGAAGGGTTCCTATGCCAGTCGATGCGCGGTTTTATGCGACAAACTTGAACGTGAAGGATGCGGATGGGAGTTTGAGAAGCCGTCGGGAGGCTATTTTGTCTGGATAAAACTTCCCGAAGGCGTGACGAGCAAAAGTTTAGAGCCGTACGCTAAACATTTAAAAGTTGCCTATTTAGCCGGCGAAAGATGTTCAGCCAATGATGCGTGCAAAGAGGATTTAGAGAGATACATTCGATTATGTTTCGCACATTTGAGCGCCTCGGAAATTCAAGAAGGTGTTTCAAAACTCTCTGAAGCCGTCTTACGGGTAATGAGCTTTCAGGACGTAGAGAGTAAAAGGTTGGGCGAAGATTAAAAAATAGGTAGCCGCAGCATGTCATAAAAGAATAATCGCAATTGTACAGATATACATTTTTCCTCCTTATTACTCCTCCTTCTTCTTCTAAATTCAGTACGTATATCAGAATAATATTCCCACAAAGAACAAACCGTTACGTTAAAATTTTTCTTCATTGAAACGCAGCGACTCGACGAAAAACGGTTAATAATGCGTCGATCGCAAAGACGAAAGAGCAAAGAATCAGACGACAACGACGACGATGAGCATAGCGATAGTGATGACATCGTGAAACCAAAAGTGAAGAGAAGCACTGGAAAAAGTCCACCGATGGGAATAAAGTCGATGAGAGGAAATTCATGGGACAGGGAAACTTTAGCGCAGGCGCTGAACGAGAGCAAGAAAGAAGTCTTGGCGTTTAACGTTCGCGTGCCGATGTGTTTGGCGTTGACGCTGAAACACACGAATACGACGAGGAAACTGATTCTCTCTCTAACGGCCATGATATTGTCCGCGTACATAGAATACATAGAAGTGAGCGAACGAGAATTGCACGTGGCGTATCTCTCCTCTCCGTTTTTAGTTTTCCTCGCTTTCGAGTTTACAGTTCTATCGACAGCATTCGTGTTGCTCTTACCGACAACGCTGACAGAAGCAGACATGGAACAACAGAAAACAATCTTAGATTCTAGAGTCATGTCTCGATTGAAACTGCCCGGGTTTGCCGCGAGGTGGGCGGCTGGCGTTCGCGTTGCTTTAGTCCAGTTGACTCGAGCGTTGATACAAGACTCCGCGGTGTTTCTGACGTTGTTTTTACTCTTCACGGGAGTTTTCGTGGGATCAGAGCACGTCAAGTTAGACTCGTATTCTAGCATAGAAGAGATGGACGATGGAAGTGGGATATCGGTGACAAATATATAGATAACGATAGAAAAGAAAAAGAAAGATTTTGCAATCAAAACACAATTGAGCGTAGAAGAAACGAAACATCAAAGAATATACTAAAATGTAATGCTATTAAAATACAATCTTAAAACTATAAGTACTAATCTAAAGATGGATTCCAAACTTCCGCTCGTCCTGGCGTGCTCGTTCCTACGAATTTTGGTAGATCGTCTTCGACACTTATCACGCGTTGTTTGTAGTGCATGTGGTGCGTGGGAGCAAAACTCTTGTCGTCCTTCGCAACGTTTATCAATGCACTTCGAGGTACGACGTACGTCTTCCCTTTCCCGAGCGTCGCATACACGGGACTCCCGCACTCTTTACATCTGTATCGAGTGACGTTCGGGGAGGTCTGAATTGACCATAAATCGTTCTCTGTTGCCTCGCACGTGAAATTTTTCTGAGAGTGAAGAGACTGCTGACTGTAAACGCCGCCTGACAAGCGACGACAAACTGTGCAATGGCAGATGGACACCGCCACCGGTAGACCTCGAATCTCCATTTGAACTTTCCCGCAATAACACGAAGCGTTCGTTATTCTCTCCTTTTCGCTCGAAGGAGCATTACTGGCCGCACCGGTAGCCATGGTGATCTTCTTCCTCGTCCGAGCGTTTTTTTGCGATGATGCTTTTTCTGACGGCGACGACGTGAAGGGGGAGGAGGAGCAGGAGAGATTTCTTCTTCTTCTTCTCGTACCAAGAGGAGGAGGACGAGGAGAAGGAGAAGGAGGAAGAAGAGTAAAAGGAAAGAGAGACGACGACGACGACGACGACGACGACGACGCTGTCCTGCCGAGCAATAGCATGCGCGGTGCTCTCGCGCCTAGCAGAGGGAAAGTAAGCGTGTTGTTTTTTTTGGGAGGGGGCGACACCAAAAATTATTTTCGTCATTCTTTCTTCGCGCGCAGCAAACGCGCGCGCGCTCGACAACTACCACCACTCTACTATTTTCACAAAGAAATTTAAGAATATAATAACAACCGCATACAAAATGGGTGGAGGTTTAGGTGCGTTCTTTCTGTGTTTTCGAACGCGAAATCAACCTCGCGCAGACGACGACCGACCGACCGACCGACCGACGGGTCGATTTTCTTTTCTTTTTTTCTTCTCCTTTGCGGCCGCGAAAAGGCCAATTCTTTCGTCTCTCTTTCTTCTTCTTCTTCTTCTGTGCGCGCGTGCTGACCATTTTCTCTCTCTCTCTCTCTCTCTCTTTTCGTTTCAATCGTAATTAATCTCAACGACAGCATTTTTAAACAAGAAATCGTGGCACACCGGCGGTTTCGCCATGATCGAAGAAGTTTGGAAGCGAGAGCAACAGGCCGAACACGAGAAGAGAAAACTCGAGGAGATGAAGAAGGAAATTCAAGAGGAGAAAAAGTTGGCGGAGTTGCAACAGGACGCCATCGACGCCGGGCATTCGAAAAAGAGCGAACGGTTAGATTGGATGTATAAAGGGTCGTTAGCTGAAGGAACGAGATTGGAAGACACGAAATTTACTCGAGCGGAAGGAGAGGAAGAACCTGAGGAGTTGAAGAGAGAACGAGAACGAGGAGAGGACTTGCCGCCGGAGCGACCGGAACGGAAGGCGGAATATCTCGCGCCGGATATGGACGACCCGAAACAAAGAGTCGAGCAGTGGAATAAAATGAACAACGATCCACTGTTAGCGATGAAACAGCGCGAAATGCAAGCGAGAGAGAACATCGCGAGCAATCCGTTGAGAAGAGAACAAATAAGACGAGAGGTGGACGAGAGGAAAAGACGAAAGAAGGAAAAAGCGAGAGAGAAGAAAGAACGCAAACGCGCGAAGAAGGAACGGAAAAAGGAAAAGTATCGCGAAAAAATCAGGGAAGAAATTCGCGAGGAAGAGAGAAAACGAGGAAGAAGATCCTCGCGTCGTCGTGGTCGCAGGGGTCACGACGACTATAGTGGTAGTAGCAGCAGTGGTAGCGATGACGAAGACGACGATTCTTCCTCCACGTCTTCGTATTCTCGAGAGAGAAGACGAAAACGACGCAGCAAAGAATCTTCCTCCAGGAAAAAAAGAAGACATTCATCTCTTTCGTCTTCAAGGTCAAGAAGCCGTTCGCCACCACCGCGGAGAAAATCAACCATCGAGAGAGAAAAAGACGATCGTTATGGCATGTCGTACGCAAACGAGCGCGCTGAGCAAGCGGCTGAGGCGAGAAGAAATCGAAGACACGAGTGGCGCGAAAGCGAAAAAGAAAAGGAACGAAGGGCGCCAAAAGTGGAAGAACCGAAATGGGATTCGAGACGAAATAACGTCGGGCACAGAGCTGGAAAGCTTTCACAAGAAGAAAAAGAAAAGAGGTTGAGAGAAATGAACGAAGCGGCGCAGAATTACGATGCACACCGCTCTTCGAGAAGGGACAAATTAGACAAAGACGCGAGAGAGATGAATGAAGAGATTCATCGAGAATTGGAATCTGATAAGAGGAAAGAGGCGCATCCTTCCTTCTTAAACTCGGAGCGAAAAAGCGCCTACGGCGGCGGAAGACGATAGCGACGATGTAAACATAGCTACTAGCATTTAATAATTATATATTCTTTCTTAGTGTTTATATATTACATTTTGTCTGTAATCACAATGAAATACCTTCCAATCACTCACCAGAGTCGACGTCTGTGCGGTACCGAAAAGATCCGCATGACATCGAAACGTGTCATGAATTATTTCTTTTGATTTAAAAAAGTTTTCTCTTTAAACTTTAAGTGTCTCTGATTTTGAAATTTGATACCGACTAAAATAAACAGCGCGGCGCGCACACTGCGCCGCCAAGCACACACACACACACCAACAACCGCCTCTCTCCACCTCCTCACGATTTACGCCCCGTCGCCAGATGCCCCGAAAACAATTTTTTATTAAAATGTCGGGACAATCGCATCGTCGATCGTCTCTTCGTAACCGATGAATTCGCCCAAGAAGTCTTCAAACGAAGATCTCTTTTGCGATTTCGCCGTTGGCACGTACACGTTCGCCGCGGTAGCGGTCGTAGTCGGAAAGAACTCCACGCCGGTGTTCACCGAAGAATACAACTCCGAGACGTGCTCGACGTCGTTCGCTTCGATGAGTTCGTCCACTGGAACGTATTCCGGAACGACGTGGCAGTCTTCGTCGAAGAAGTGTTGCTCTTCCTCTTCTGAATCCTCTTTCTTCTTCGTGTTGTTCGTGTTGTTTTTGTTCTCGTTGTTTTGTGCCGTGGTGGTGTTCTTTCGCTGTGTCGTGTAAAAGTTAAAAGAAAAGATTTATTTTGGTTTTTGTCGTCAGTTTTTTTTTTTTTAAACGAGTGGAGAGGGGAGAGAGGCACCCACCCCTTTTTTCTCTCTTTCAAACCGAGAGGAAAGACCGAGAAGGGATAGATATAGATCACGCTCAGCCGAAATTTTTGTACGGAAAGAAAAAGAAGAGAGTAATCAATGTCGTATTCCACGACGATGAAGCGTTCCCATCGCGCACCAGAAAAGAAAAAAACGATTTCCATCGCGTACCTTGTTCGTTCTGATGGTGATCGGAACGTACGCCGACGTTTCCGGTTTCACTTTGCTCACGCCTTCCGGGATCGCCATCTTCGCCGCGGTGAAGGCGAAGCGTTGGTGGTGCCCGGCAAAGTCGTTCGCGCTGTGAATTTTTAAGTCGCAATTGGTGCACAAGAACGCGCGATCTTCGTGGCAGACCACGGAGACTGGGTTTGATTTGCAGATATCGCACGGCATCGCTTCCGCGTCTTGCTGCGTGATTTCCGTCGCGCGTTCTTGAGACGGGTTCAATTTCTTCGTCTTGACGCACCCATTGCACGCCGTTTTGTTTCCACAACCAACGACGTGCGTCGCTTGTTGCGGGCAAATTTCACACTTTAACTTCATTGTATGGATGATGTTTTAGTAGTTTAAGATGTAAACTTTTAAGTTGCGAGGGAATTTAACCAACACGCGTTCGCCTGAATAACGATTTTCGTTTCGAATTCATTCTTTTCTTCTCTTCACCCCAAACCACAGGAAGGAGGGAAGGGAGGAAGAAAAGATGCTTTCTTGTGGTCTGGAAAGGCCACGTGGCAAGATTATTTTTTTTGAAGCCCTAAATATTTCCTTTTTCGTGGTAAAAACAAACTAACGAGTCTCTTCTTTCTTCTTCCTATTATAACTACTAACACTGTTCTTCTTTTCCGACGACGACGACGACAAGGACGTTGTTGTTGTTGTTGTTGTTGTCGCGATCGCTTTCGCGGTAGAAGACGCTAACTCGATTATGGTCTCCGGAACCAATTCGCAACTCAAAGTTTCAAACAACAACAAACCGACGTGTTGACACATTGTTTCCGACTGCACGAGACTGAAGAGTTCCAAAGTGCCTCGACTCGCCGTGCTTTCGCCAACTATAGGGGAAAGCTTTTGGGACAGTCTTTTCAACAAAACTCTTCGTAAAATTTCTTTGTTCGTTTCGTCTATTTGCTTTTCTTCCTCAGGCGTGAGCGAGAGCTTGTATTCGTCGTATGGGGTCATTCCGCCTTCTTTTTCGTTCGGCCAAACGGTATCTCTTATCAAGTTCATCAAGAAAGAGGCCTGGAGTTGATTGAAACTTCGAGAGACGAAATCTTCAACCGCAGAACCGAGGAAAAATTCGACGGTCTGACGCGCCAACGCGACGAACGAGCGTCTCACCACCCCTTTTGTGTGCATTTTGAAAACAGTCTCGAATAAACCAAGCATTGGGCCGTTTAAAACTTCGGATGCGAAAATAGTCGACACGCTATCAGTGGCGGTGACTTGTTCGCACTCGTCAAAAGTTCGCATGAGCGTCTCCCAATTCAACGGCGAATGCGACAAGTCTGCAGAACCAGGCACGTACTTACCTCCTTTCTTTGGAGGTGAATCTAAAAGTTCCATCTGTTCGGTGGACAATATCCTTCGGTGTCCTCCTCCGTGGCCCTTAGGCGGCGTCCCATACGTGTTTTCGTTTGTGGTCGAAATCGTAGTTCTCACCGGCGCTAAATTCGACAGAGAGATCGGTTTCATCTCTGAAGAGGGAAGCACAGACACGTTTTCATCACCATTGGCGCCGTTTCGAATTGCTGGCCCTCCACTGCCTCCCACCAAGCTCCTATTTCTCGTGCAAAGAAAATGGAAAACGAGTTCGCAGTCTTTGACAATGTCGTCCGTTAACATCTCTTGCACGTACAAGTCCAGCTGTTGTCGTCTCTTTTCTATGAAAGCACCGTCTAAATTGTTATACCCCCAATTTTTCGGTGGAAAATAGCCTCTGAAACTAGGATTTATCGCCGTGAGCTTTCGATGGAGCGATTCAAAGTTCGAGTACCGTCGCGGCACTATCCAACTGTTTCCATCCTCTAATGATTCTACCGATACGAGATACACCGCAAACGCAGCTACGCCACTACCGGCAATTTCTACTCCAGTAACGCGTGCTCTGAACGAAGAAAACGCCAACGCGGGTGCAATATCTACTTCCCATCCTATTCTTTTCGACGATTTTTTTTTCGTAGAGGAGTTCCTTTCATTGCTCAGTATTCCCTCCAATCCGTTTTTTTGGCCATTTTGTATCGGAGACGACAAAGTTACTTTATCATGAACAATCCCTCCTTCCTTTACCGTCCCATTTTGTTCTCCAAGGTTCTCTTTCATTCTTTTCCTTCTATCCGATAATATTTTTTCGTTGATGCTATTCGTACTACTAATATAATCCTCGTCGTCTGTACCGAGAAGAACGAGTAAGAGTTTTGTCACGAGTCTCGGCGTAAACAAACGAACGATTGGCATGTGTATCGAAGCGACAATCAACTCTCGCGCGAGCGGTTCAGTCAACCCATTTCTCGTTTCGCTTGTCAATACTTTGGATGCGAGAGCGTTCGCGTACGCTCTGGCTAACCTGCGTTGTTTCCTCTCGTTTCGCACAGCAGGGTGAAGTCTCGGCTCGCCTCCACCATTCTTCATGTGCCTCAACGCTTCTGCAAGACTTTCATCCACCACGTCTTTATTCATGGAGAACAACGCGTCGTCGTCTCCTCCACCAATCATTGCTTTTCCTTCGCGGTACATTTCAAACGCATCTTGTAAAATAGACGGTAAATTCGAGAGCAACAATTTTGGTAAGTTGATATTTCTCGACACTCTCTTTTCGAGTTCTAAAAACGCGTCATCCATGACAGCTCGGCAAGCGTTCGGTACTTCCTCGTCGTCGCTGATTGTTTTGAACCAGTGATTGACGTACCTCTTAATCACGATTTCTCTTATCTTAATCCAACTTTCGACGATTTTCGCGTCCAGTTTCGCGAATCGTCTCGCGCGACGGTTGTTATTTTTCCTTCTATCTGCGATAACACCTTTCTTGTCCTCTTCGATTGATTTCTCTTCTCCGTCTTCTTCTTCTTCTTCGTCGTCGTCGTCGGAGTCTCCTCCTCCGAACAACCCTCCTCGTCGACGCTTACCGCGTGCGTTCGACGCTCCCTCTCCTCCTCCAAAAATCCTCCCTCTGCCGAACCACAGCAAAGTTACCGTCCCGAACGCTTTCGGCAAGTTCTCCGCAATCGAATTCGAGAAGGACGCCATCAACACGGAGAGAAAATAAACGAGAAATAGAAACGCGAACAATTTCGTGCTCGTGGTGTAGTGGTATTGCTCCTCCTCCTCCTCCTCTCCTTTCGCGCGCGAGAGAGCAGACAGAGACATCTCCTCTGTTTCTCTTCTTCTCTCCTTTCTCGTCGTCGTCATTCGTTTATTTACTTTGCATGGTGTTTGTGATAGAATAAAAAATTCACTTTCAATTCTCCGACACCGCGGGGAGAGTGTGGTGTCTTTCTTTGTGTGGTGCGGTCGCAGAGCAAAAATCTCCTCCTCTCCTTCTCACTCAAAAATTTTTCTGATCGATGGTGTGTTCGATTTTTTTTTGTTTTGTGTGGTGAACTTCTTTTCTCGTTGGAGCGACTCTTCACATGACCAACACAAGCGTTTAGAAAAACAGGAGAAAAGTAACTCCTCTTTCTCTCTCTCTCTCTCTCTCTCTCTCTCTCTGCAGCTTTTCTCGTCGGCCACTCGAGCGCGCGATATTTACGGAAAGCGAAAAAGAGAGACAGACAGAGCGCTCACACCACCACGTATTCGACAGATTATTAATTTCAGATAGAGTGGGGAGATTTTTAAAGTCCGTTATTTTAGAGAATAAAAAAAAGGTTGCCTTCTTCTCTCTCTTCAACAATGTCCAACGCTTCCGGAGCGCAACACTCTCAAACGCAGGCGAAACTGGTGCTGTTAGGGGATATGGGTGCCGGAAAATCCTCCTTGGTGCTTCGATTCGTCAAAGGACAGTTCTTTGAGCACCAAGAGAGCACGATCGGTGCTGCGTTCATGACGCAAACGGTGACGGTTGACGATCACGTGGTGAAGTTTGAGATTTGGGATACGGCTGGACAGGAGAGGTATCACTCGTTAGCACCGATGTATTATCGAGGCGCAGCTGCGGCAATTATTGTGTACGATATGCAATCGCAACAGTCGTGGCAACGGGCAAAGAGTTGGGTGAGAGAACTGCAACGACAAGGAAACGCGAATTTAGTCATCGCTTTAGCCGGGAACAAGAGCGATTGTAAAGACATGAGGAAAGTGTCGAAGGAAGAGGCAGAAGCGTACGCGGAGGAACAAAAGTTGGCTATATTTTTAGAAACGAGCGCGAAGACGGGAGAGTGCGTGAACGATTTGTTTTATTCCATTGCGAATAAGTTGCCAAAACAGGCAAGAGTGACGGGGACGCAAGAAGGGCGAGGCGGGGTCGTTCTGGACGCAAACGCGGGTCAAAGACAAAAGTCGCAGTGTTGCTGAGGCAATCGTTCGTTTGCACGTATTCTTATTCGTCTTCTTCGTTTTTATTCACATGTAGAAGAGAAATAGAGAGAAAGAGAGAGAAAGAAGGGAAAACTCATTTGCGAAGGTGAAGAAGATGACCACGAGGTTTCTTTCTCTTTTTCACCCACTTTTGCAGCGCGCAGCGTTTGTATAACATTTTAATTAGACTTTAAAGTTAGACAAGAGATACAGAAAAGAGAGAAAAGTATCCGAAAGATTCGTCGCGTACTTTTCTACACATCCTCGGCTTTTTCACTGCCTTTTGTCGTAATTATTATGACTCTACTACTACATAACTCTACTTCGCTATTTGTTTTTGCTTCTGCTACTACAGTACACACTTCAACTAATTTTCTTCTATTTCTTCTCTCCTCCTAGTTCCTTTTCTAAACTCTTCTCAAACTCCGCGAACACGTTCGCCTTCCCTTTCGTCACCTCGTTCGTCTTCCCCACGCTCAATATTCTCTCCACCATTCTCGCCATCGGCCGTTTTCCTTCGTCGATCTGTTTGATAACCGAGATTGGAATTTCCGTCTCGTCGGTGCTCGAGGCTTCCCGTAAGAGAGTGAAGTGCTTGACTAATGACTCCATTTTATTAATTAGACCGTCGTTCTCTCCGGTGTTGAGAGATCTCTCGCACTCAGTCACGCTCTCCAAAGCTTTTTCGATGGCCTGGTTGAGCGGAGAGAGCGGAGGAGGTTGCTGTGCCATTCTTTACTGATTAAGAGTGTGTGTGTGTGTGTGTTTCTTCGTGGGTAAAAGAGTGAGGAATTGGTGATGGCTCTCTCAAATTGGGGAGCTGTCCTGTGGAAAATAGCAAAATACAAAATAGCGAACAAGAATGAATACAGTACCGCATGTATTTCAATTTTCAACGTGACTATTGCTATCGCTGCTACTGCTACTGCTGCTACTGCTATCGCTGCTAGGATTATTACCCTTTTCCTCTGCTACCGCCGGTACTTCGTGAAGCGTAATCAAACCTTCTTTTTGCAAAGCTTTATAAATCTTTCGCTCGGTTTCAAACGGGTGCACATTTTCTCTTCCGGGCTTTGGTCGTTCCCAGTCGTAATAGTGCGGACGTTCTGTTTCGTTGAAGTATGATTCCGCGCTGAACCCGTAAATATCTACCGAACTGCACATGCGCATGGCAAATGTGATGCCAACCATACCCGATGAAGGTTTCTCCCCTTCTCTGTTGACTAAATCCCACGCTCGACAAATAATTTCTGGGTCCATGATGTACGATTCGGGGAACGTTTCCCGATGCTTTTCGTATTGTCGAATCCAATGATTCACGCTCGAATCCCTCAGTTGCGCTATGGTCACTTCACCACCCATTTTGCCTTCGACGTATGGTCCGTTATACATTCGAAGATGGCCTTTCGTACCCACTTGCTTTTCGAAATGTTTCGCGCGACCGTTGTTGAAACGCAAAACAATATCATGCGCATCGATTTCTTCGCCAAACTTTGCATTTCTGAGCGAACCAGCGTTTCCAACGACTGCACACGTTGGTAACACCTCATCATTTTTATGCTGCTGCTTTTTACTCATCTTCTCGTCGTTTCTCAATTTCGCATTCGCATAGATTTTCGTGAAGTCGCACTCGCCTCGATGCCTACAATACCGTTGCGCGTGATTGACAACTTCGGTTATTCTCGGTTCTACCGGAGGTAGAGTTCGCGTGATATTCTCGTTTGCGGTGAAAAAGTTATGCCACGTCTTAAATACGACAGCTTCCGTACCACCACACGTAATTTTACCGTGCGCAGTCACTTTTCTATCCAAAGAGAGCACCGTTGGAGTCCTCGCCAAAGCAGCGAGATGTTTCAGAGTCGTCGCGTGGAGCGATTTGTGTCTTCTCGCCTTTTGCGCGACCGAAGCTTTCGTCTCGTCAGTAATTTCCTCTTCAAGTTCTTCCACTTCCACTTCTTTCTTCTCTGTTTTCTTCTCTTTCTTAACGACCGGCACAGGCGACGGTTTCACCGATGGCTGCACAAACTCTTCCTCTTTCTTCGGAACCGCCTTTTTCACTTCTTCTCTATCTTCTCCATCGAGCGATAAACTTTCAAACACCTGCGCGTCGTGTTTCTTCTCATCTTCGCGTTGAGCCTTCTCGAAGAGCTCCTCGATGACTTGTTCTCGAGTGTGTTCGTTCATTCTCGACGTCGCTTTCGCTCTGTTCTCGATATTCTTCTGATACTCGTCTATCGCTTGTGTTCGTTTTTTCTCCTCTTCTTCGTCCCGTCGTTGTTGCTCTTCGTCACCTCCTCTCTCATCGTTATCCTCCTCGACGTCTTCGTCATCATCGTTGGCGTAATCATCTTTAGGAATCACATAAAACTCCTCCGGAGGAGTGCCTTTCAAGAATTTCGTGTTCGTATTCGGTACTAATCCGTCCAACACGTCCTTCCCTCCGTGCTTTTTCTCTTCGACTTTTTGTATGCGAACGGTCCAGACGATCGAGAGGAAAAAACATGCTATTAAAGCGCCGACAAACATCGGAATGAGATCAGTTTTGAATCTTTTTGCAAGCGGTCTTCTTTTAGATCGACGGTTGGAGGAGGAGAGGACGACCTGCTCGATGGCATGTCGTCGCATCGCTCGCTCGTTATCGGATAGAGAATGTCTTCTTAAATGCGCGTTTCATTTTTGGAGGAGGAGGAAAAACGAGAAGAGAGAGAAGTGCTTTTTCGACACGCGATTATTTATTATTCCTAACGTACACGGTGCATGTTGCTGCCTTTTGCATCCACGCACACTCTCTTCTTATTCTAAATATGTAATCTTCTAAATTTAGTCGCATGTACTCCTTTGCGTACCGTCGTCCGCAAAACGGCATCTCTTTTCCTTTTTTTACTCCTTCTAATCTGCTCGTTGTCTCGGCGCGCACTTGATGATATCGTCCACTCTTATGATCATTTCCGCCGCCTCAGTGGCGGACAAAAGCACCTGCTGTTTCACTCTAAAGCTTTCGGAAATGCCCAACTCAGTCATATCCCCGACTTGTCCGTTCAAAACGTTAACGCCCATGTTCGCTTCACCTTCAGCGTGTTTCGCTCTCAACTGCGAAACGATTTCACCGGAATCTAAACCGGCGTTATCGCAAATAATAGATGGAATGCACCTCAAGGCTTTGGCGAAGCATTCCATGGCGAGCGAACGCTTGCCCGGTGTCTTCGCGGCGAGTTGTTCAACCGCTTTGGACATGATCATCTCCGCGCACCCGCCGCCACAAATGACGCGCGAGTCCTTCACCGCCGTGTTAAGCACGCACAATGCATCGTGAAGGGAACGTTCCGCTTCGGCTAAAATATGCGTCGACGCGCCTCTCAAAACAATCGTACAGGCCTCGCCTTTGGCGACACCAGAGAATTTAATTAAACGATCTTCGCCAATCATAATCTCTTCGATTAAATCACACTCCCCCAATTTTGCCGTTTCTGGAGTATCGAATGTGCTCAAAATATCTCCACCAGTAACTAAAGCCAATCGCTCCACGCCTTCAAAATCGGCGTGTTCAATTGCAGCCACTCCGGCGTCAGCGAAAACCTGTTCCGGGTAGTTATAAATCAACTGTCGGTTGATGAATACGTTGCAACCGTGCGCGATAATTTTCTCACACTTGGTACGCATCTTCAACTTCTCCGCGTCTTCAATCTCCGCTACTTTACTCATCGAATCCACTCTTACTCTCGCGCCATAAATTTTAATTTTATCCGTGTCCATCCCGGTATTCGCGATTAGAATTTTCGCGTTTTCGATTCTCTTCGGTTGCCCGACGCCAAACTTCTTGTCCAAAATAAACCCCTCGTCCAAATACGAATCCTTCAAACTCCCTCCGGGTTTCTCGATCAGCTGGATCATCTCCAAGTTTCCTGATCCTTTCAGACGCATGATGGCATCTACCGCTAGTTTCGCGAAATGGTCTTTATCGTGGGTCAAAATTTTTGAACTCAACGTCGTTCTCGCGATGTTCATCAAATCCTCTCGAAACTTCTCCTGGTCCGCGTGATTATCTCTCGCGGAGTCTTCCAAAGCCTGCCTAGCCACGTCGCACGCCTCTCGAAATCCCTGAATGATCGTCATCGGATGAATCTTTTGGTTCACCAGCGACTCCGCCTGTCTCAACAACTCCCCGGCGAAAACGACGACCGAGGTCGTCCCGTCTCCAACCTCGTCGTCTTGCGCCTTCGATATGTCCACCAACACCTTAGCGGCTGGATTATCCACGTAAATAGACTTTAATATCGTCGCCCCATCGTTGGTTACGGTCACCGCGTTCCCTTTCGAAACCGATTGCAGAATTTTATCCATCCCTTTCGGTCCTAACGTCGATTTGACCAAGTCCGCGATGGCCATCGCGCCGACGAAAGATTGCAAACGAGCGTGTTCGCCTTTTTCTTCGCTCGCGCCTTCGCCGAGAACCGACGGGTTCGCGTTTCCCATCACGCTCATCTTCTCTTTGTTTATGCGTGCAGATATACACGAATTACTCTTTGTCCGTCTCTTTTCTCTCTTTCTCGAACAATAATACGTACGCAAGGTATGAGAGTGAGGAAAAAGAAGTTGTTGTTACTTAGATCGGGCGCCCCCCGAAGAGAGAGAACAGGAGAAGAGAAAAAAAAAGGAGGAGAGAGTTTGACTTTTTTTTTCTCCCAAAAAACAAACAACAAACACAAACAAACGAGATTATACACACGCAGAAAAAAAAAACTACGCTCTCTTCTCTCAGTGTATCCATCCATCATGGCGGCAGTGTACGCGGCCGCGGCTGGCGTCGGTATCGCATCGCTCGGCATCGCGTCTCTGTTCCGAGAGTACGAACCTTTGAAGTGCGAGTCGGTCGTTTGGGGTGATTTACTCTCGAAAACGCCCTCGCAAAAAGGGAAGACGATTGCGATAACGGGAACGACGAGTGGAACTGGGTTGGCTTTGGCGAAAGGTTTCGCGGAAAAAGGGGCGAAAGTTTTAATGCTCAATCGAAAGAGCGAACGGAGCGAGAAGGCGTTGGAGGAAGTGATTCGAGTCGGCAGAGCAAACGGTGCTCCGGATGCGGTCAACATCGACTGCGATTTGCAAAAGTTTTCATCTGTGAGGAAAGCCATCGAAGAAGTGAAGAAGAACGCGGACGTTTTGGACGTTTTGTGTAATAACGCAGGCATCATGGCGTTACCGTTTAAAGGTACCGAGGAGAACGGATTCGACCAACAAATGCAAGTGAACTGCTTATCCCATTTTTTGTTGACGCAAGGCGTGTTCCCGCTACTGTTGAAATCCAAAGACGCGCGAATCGTGAACCACGCGTCGGTTGCCGCGAATACGAACGGCGAGTTTGATTTAAAGTCGTTAGAAAAACATCCAGAGTGTTCCAAACACTACAATTCTGTGTGGCAGATGTACAGTCAAACGAAGCTCGCGAACATCGTGTTTACCAAAGCGCTCGACTCGCGTTTACGTAAAAAGAAGATCACAAACGTGAAAGCGCTCGTCGCACATCCTGGCTTTGCGGCAACTAGTTTACAAACCACGCACGCGAAATCCGGAGGTAGATTCAACCATTTCGTCATGAACCTCATAAAACCCTTCTTCCAATCCGCTGAAGATGGTGCTGCGGGTATTTTGTTGTGTTCGTCTTCGATGGATGTGGAAAGTGGTAAGTTTTATGGTCCTGCTCAAGGAATGCGCGGCAAAGGTTTTCCCGTTTCCCACGAGCCGAAAGCGAAGCCGATTACCGAGGAGATGATGGATAAGTTCTGGGAGAAGCACGAAGAGTGCGTTGGCGCTAGATTCGAAATATAGAATATATTAGATTTTGTAGTTTGTTAGGATTTAGTTTTCTTCTCGCTGCGCGCTCTCTCGCTCGTGTGGGGGTTCCTGTGCTTATACGTGCTCATTTGCTTTCATTCCTTTCCTTGTTGCCGTCCTGCCTTTTGAGAGACCGCAGGGGGGAAGATGAGAGCTCTTCCCCCGCAAAAAAAAGGCACGCAAGATGCGCAGATATATTTCAACTGCTCTGTTGCGCGCAACACACGCCGCGCAGCAGCAGCAGCAGCGGCAGCAAAAGCTATTGTCGACGACGCCGTGTACCCGTCACGTTTCATCGTCTTCTTTCGTTAACGCGGCATCTTCTTCCTCCTCCTCCTCCTCCTCCTCTTCGACCGGTGGAGACGAGGAGAGTTCGTTCAGGAAGATGCTCAAGCGAGATGATTTTTTCGCGCTTCCCGATTTCGTCGCGAAGTGCAACGACTACAACGCCAAAGTAAACGTTCGAGAGGTTGTGAAGGCGTTGCGAGAGAACTCTGTCAAACATCCGAGAGATTTACTCCGCGTGAACAGGGAAGATTTACTGAGAACTATCGGACATGATAAGAAAGATTTAGCGAAAGCGTTGATGGAAAATTTGGGCGTCTGGACCGAGGAGGATGAGCAAGAAGCGCGAAGTGAAGAGAGGAAGAAGATGAGAGCTGAGAGAAGAATGCAAAGAGAAAAACAGAAGAGAGAAGAGAAGGAAAAGTTAGCCGCGGCTGCCATGAGAGAAGAGATGATTCTTGAAAAGAAAAGAATGAAAGAAGCGGAACGACAACAGCGAAAAGAGGAAGAAAGAGAAGAAGCGGTAAAATTGAAGGTGCACATATTGAAGGAAAATGACGAGAACGAGAACAGCAGCAGCAACAGCGCATTGACCTCACCATCATCATCATTAGAATCACCGGTAAAAAAAAGAACTCTGAAACGAATGAAACGAAGAATGCGCACGGGAGTTATATGCGACGGCGTGCGAGTGACGCAAAGAAACTCGCAGTTGGAAAATTATCGGTTGAGCTTTTCCGATCTTCCGGACTCGCTACAAAAGGAACTGACGAAAATGAAGACGTTCCTCACTCGACGACGGCTTGGGCCTCAAGAAGCACCAATTGCGATCGTTACGGCGAATAAATACGAAGAGCACATACGAGGTATCTGCGGCTGGCTCGTAAAAGAAAAAGAATATAAAGTCAAAGATTTGAAATCGCTCTCGGTCCTTTTTCCGAGTATGAAAGCAAACGCCGCTGACGTTACGTTTGATTACCTGCAATATCTCACCGTGGAAAGAGGCATCTCTGCAAACTATGAATTACTCATCACGAGAAGTTGCATAGCTGCTGCAAAATTTATGTATGGGGCAAAATCGAAATTTCAACCGGGTGAAGACGCGTTACCTTATCAAGATATTCCTCTCATCAAAGAGTTGCGAAGACTCGCCAAAGATGCCAAAAGCAGAGCGTCCAAATCTCCTCTCATGTCGAACGAAAAGCTGAAATGGCTCGATTGGGGCGACTACCTCCAAGTCTGCGACATGCTAAAAGATGAAATGGCGCTGAATTACGTCACGAGTCACAAGAGATCGCAAAGTGCTATAGCATGGAGCATGCAAAGATACTTAATTTTTGCTATTTTATCCTGCGTTCCCGATCGTCAGCGCACCTTGAGAGAGTTGCGCATAGGAAAGACTTTGATTCGCGAAGAGAAAGAAGACGAAAAAGAAGCGAGATGGATCATTAAACATGGCCCGAACGACTACAAAACAGGCAAAGACTATGGCGTTCGTCCACCTTTGGTGATTGCTCCGGAGTTATACCCGCACTTGGAAAATTTTGTGAACAACTACCGGCAGCACTTGAATCCGCAGCACGACTTTTTGTTTTCGAGAAAGAACGGGCAACCGTTCAACGATGCTGGAATTTATAGGCTGTTTACATCAACGTCAATGAGATTGACGGGGAAACGAACCAATCCGCACTTGGTTCGTGATATGATTGTCACGCACTTGAGAAGAACAAACGCTAGCGAAAAAGAACTCGAGGCGCTGGCGATTTACATGGGTCACTCTTTAGCCATGCAAAAAGGATCGTACGATCGTCGAACGATATCTGAAAAGGTTGAACCAGCGGTTTCGCTCCTTTCTAGCTTAAACGCGAGCTTTCGCTCGTCTTAATTTTAAATGTATTAGTTGTTTCTATTTAGTATATTTTAAGAATTACACAAACAAAAAAAATGTTGGTTGTTTCTCCCCCGTTGAGTTGTCTTCGGGCTAATCTCTATTTTACACACACACAAACGCACACACATACCGATATAAAGAATTTCACGAATGGATTCAAGATTGCTTCGCAGCTGCGAGCTCTCTCAATTTCTCCATGTATTTTGTTAAAAATTCCGCCAAAATCTCCACTCTCTTTTCGAGTTCAACCAACGAGTTTGGTCCCTCCCTCGCGTCTTTTACGTTTTTCTCGATGCACAGCTCGCGAATCTGGTCGCACATCTCCGTCACTCCATCCGCGCCAAACGTCGACGAGGACCCTTTCAATTTGTGCAAAGTCCCACGAATGTGATCAAAGTCAACCTCGTTGTCTTGTGCGCTATACAGAGTCTTCAATTCTTTCAACATCGATCGAGCGTCTGCGGTGTACATCTCTATAATTTCCTCAATAAATTCAGGCTCGTCTTCGCTTTGCAATCCAAGAAGCTCGGAAAATTGCGACTCGTTCAAGAGCTTCGATTTCGTATCGTATGCCTGCTTCTCTAACATTGCTATTTCGTTTTGTATCATTTCTACGGTTTTCTCCCCTCCTTGAGCTGCGTTGGCTGGAGACGACGACGACACTTTCCCTCCCACATCTCCACCTCCTTTATTATCATTATTATTCGCATCTCCGCCGCTCGTGGACGGCTGTTGTTGTTCGGGATCGGGCGTCGGTTCTTTCGATTTCGATTTTCTCGATGGCGACTTTTTCGGTCCCATTTTTTTCTTTTAAAAATCTATGTGATATTACGAGTCCTCTTCTCTTCTGGATCTCCGCGATGACGTGCGCACTGCTTCACCGGATCTCGTTTCAATGCGCGTCTCTCTTAAAAAGTGCGCGCGTATCCGTTTTTTTTCTTTCTTTCGCGCGTCGGTAAAACACGCGTTTTGACGACGGTTCGATATACTAACGAAATTTTGCAGAGAGAGAGAGAAATACGGAAAAAGCGTATAAAATCGTATAATTTTATTTTCCTGTGGCTTTCGGGGGGCTGGGGGTGCGTATCTCTTTGTTTTTTTTTTGAGCACCCCACCCACTTTCTCCCTTCTTTCCCTTTCTTTTGATTCGTCGAGCCCACACACTCCCCTTCTCGCGTCGGAAAAAAAATTCACCTCCTCCTTCCTCTCGATCGCTCAATCGAGCTGCTGCTGCGTCTGGTCCAGTTGCTTTTCAAAAAAAAATTTCAAACGAAACTCACACCAGTTGCTTTATTAAAAAGCACACACACACTACACACTACACACGCAAAAACCAAAACTAAAAGTAAAGAGATGTCTCAAAAATCAGAGCAACCGCCAAAGGCGGAGGAAGCGACGCCCACGCACGCGCACAAGCACATCGACTATTCGGTGCGTTTTTCCTTTTTTCCTTTGGCTCGCTCTCGTCTCTCGCGCGCGGAATCTCTTTTATTTTTCTTTTCAAATTCAAAAATCGCCCTCGTTTTCTCGTTCGGCACACGCCTCGTCCGCGTATTTTTTTTAGGAGCTCTCTCTCTCTCTCTCTCTCGCGCGCGCGCTCCCGTTCTTTGCGCGGGACGATGGTACAAGTAATACCACTTCAATTGATACGGACGGACCAAGAGAGATGATGATGATGATGATGATGTAACTAAAGTTTCGAGCGTGTCGTAAAAGAGTCGAAGAAAGGAGAAGAAGGAGAGAGAAACTCGCTTCCTTTTTTTTCTTGGAACTGTCCTAAAACACCTACTGCACGGCTTCCCACACACGCGCGCGGCGGCCAAAAAACGAATCACATGCGCTGACTATTATTCTTTTGACGCACAGTTTTTGACGAAGCAAACCGCAAGATCGCACACTTTGCACGAGTTGTGCAAAGCGCTCGATGCAAGCGAAGCAGGGGTGAAGAACGCCATGTCTCGAAGAAAAATTGAGAAGTGCAAGGACTACGTTAAAAAGGAGAACGGTCAGTGGGAGCACATCCCGGTCGGACCCGAGCACCATCCAAAAAAGAAGGCAAAGGCGGAAGAGAAGGCTGAACCTGAAGTTGATACCATCATCGGTATCGCGTACCCAGAAGCCGGACGCAAAGAGTACTTGGTCCGCTGGGCCGGCTTTAAAGACACCGAACTGACGTGGGAGAAGCCAGAAGATTTATCGTCGGATGTCGCGAAGAAGGCGATTGGTGGATTTGAAGCTGAACATGGTATCACTGGGTAATTTTCAACAATCTTCGTTAAACGATAGGAAGTATTATTCATTCAGAGAGACAAAGATACGGCGAGATTCTTTCTTTCGTTCGAGAGGAAGAAAGAGAGAGAGAGAGAGACAGAGATTGTATCGACAAACATTTTTAAAGTGAGTGAGATAGAGAGACACAAACACATACTATTAATCCTTTTTTAATAAAGAGATAATTTTACAGACAAAGTAACTATACGTTCTAATCGAATTTGCGGTACTTACCGGACGGTGGTGGCGCCGAGTAGGAATTGTCAATGCGCCCGTGGAATCTGGGCGGTAGGTTCGGGATGGTTTTAGGCGTGAAACGCCCTCCTCCTCCTCCTCCTCCTCCCCCTCCCCCCGTGGAAAACCTTCCGCCTCCCCCTCCACTATAAGTACCACCACCGCCACCTAATCTACTCATGCTATTATTTGCGCCGGCGCTACCCATTCCACCCCACCCACCACCTCCTTTGATGCCTAAATGAGAAGGTGAATATCGGGATCCGGCGCCGCCGGATAATCTCGAATTGGGACATTCCCTTGCTAAATGGGGACCTCCACAATTAAAACATTCGAAACCACCTTGCGACCTTCTAAAATTTGAGTTTCTACACGTACTCTCCACGTGTCCTTCACCACCGCACTTCACGCAACTTAGCTTTCCGGGAGGCTGCGAATCTTGTGGCGCGCAACACAAGTGCCCAAACTCTCCGCACACGTAACACGGCATGCGTTTCAAATCAGCCTCTGAAAACGTAAACGTGCACTTTTCTACGACATGTCCAGACCTCCCGCACCTCAAACAGCACAAAGACTGCTGGTCTCTTCCAATACCTCTCCTCTCCTGGCAATCTCTCGACCTGTGCCCCGGCGTCAAACAGTTGAAACATAAACCTTTCGGGCAGTCTCTCGCTTGATGGTCAAAGTCACCGCACAAGTGACACGGCTTTTGCTTCGCCGGTAAAGTGCACTCAAACTCGCGGTGACCACCTTTGCCGCACCGAAAACACCGCATGGCGGCCGCCTCAAAGTCATCGTCGAAATATCTAGGCAAACGTAATATCTCGCGAACGGTGGTATTTTCGCCCTCGTGTTCCGCGTCCACCTCTCGTGGAGGCGTCAATTCCCTTTCCCCGTCTTCTCTCTTCTCCCCCTGCTTCTGTCGTTCATCCGCCTTCTCTACTGCTCCTGCGTCCTCTTTTTCTTCTTCTCTGTTTTCGCACTTCTCCGCCAAGAGCTTTGCTTCTTTTGCTTCCGCTCTGCGTTGCTTTCTGTTCATGGTAGTTGTTGTCGTTTTTTCCGTCGGCGCATTTTCTTCTTCTTTTCCTTCTTCTTCTTCTTCGCGTTCTTTTCTCTTCGTCCTCTTCTTCTTTTCAGGGACGGGAAGAGTCGAAGGAGACGGAGTCGGAGAGGACTCCTCCTCCGTCTGCTTCTTTACCTTTTTCTTCTTCTTAGGTCTTCCCATGACGACGACGACGAAGACGACGACGGTGAACGCGCTTCTCTGTGGGGAGAATTTGTGTTTTGCGCACGCAGAGAAAAAAAACGCATTGCGTGTCAGAAAAAACGCATCGAAGAAAAGAAAAAAAAATTAAATGAAGTTAGATTTGAACGATTTAGTCGAACACGTGGAGAAGAATTCGCAAAGAGTGACTCCGTTGGAACACCAATTATTCAGAGGAGGAGCGTTCGCAGTCGGCGGAACCGCGTTTGAACGAGACTTGGTGGAAGAAGAGAAAGAATCCGCCGTTGGGGACAGAAATTCAACGCATGCGAGCATTGGGCGAATCGATTCGGCGTTAAACGGAAACGAGGAGTCGTGGCATTTGCTGACGAAAAGAGCAGAACGCGGTGAATTGAGACAAGAGTGGGTAGTTTCGTATTCTCGCGTTCCCGTGAGGGTAACCCCACACGTAGACTCGTCGCTTTGTGGAGTGAGAAAGAAAGGCGAAGTCGTCGTGGCGGTTTCTAAGCACGGAAGTTGGTTGGAAATTTTAGAAGAAGATGAAGGAGAAAAAGATGAAGAGAGATTAACGAAGAAAAGAGGGAAGAAGAACACTTTGAGAACGCTCGGTTGGATGCTCACCACGCACCCTGAATTCGGTGATTTGTTGAAGTTCTCGAGAGGTTCGCACACGTTACCGGCAGTCAATCAAGTTTTGACGTGCAAGGAAGCCAACGAGAACCTTGATCACGAACACATGGTAACTATCGACTTCAGTAGGCGGCCAAGAACGTTTCGAGTCGTCTCAAAATCGTGGGTTCCTGTTCGAATAAAACCAAAATTAGATGCGCATGCGATAGGAGGGAAACAATGCGACGAGATTATTCGCATCGATGCGAAACGAGGCGATTGGGTGAGATTGATTTCCGAGGACTTTCCCGTTGGATTTTTCAAGAGGAACGCGGCCAAAGCGGAAGTCGCGACAAATAAAAAAGAAGCGGAGGAGGAGGAAGAAGAAGAGAAAGAGAAGAACGAGGAAAAAGTAGAGCAGTCGAAAGAACAAGAGACCTGCAACAACAACGAGTGTTGGATGTTGACCGTACATCCAGAGAAGGGTCTTCTCCTTCAAGAGTGTCGCGCCGACGGGTCGGATCTTATTAGCAAGGTATCGGAAGCGCGACAACGACAGCAACGACAACAACAACAAGAACAAAAGAAAGAGAGAGGTATCGGACTCACCCCTTCTGGGTTAGGCGCGAGTGTTTTTACCGCCGCGGATGTATAGCCTATTGATGTAAAAATACTTTTTGTCCGTATATTTGCAACGGTGCGTATAATTAAATTCGCAGTGCGATGGCACACTCAGCAGCAGAAAAGCATCACAACTGTTTTTTTTTTCTTCTTCCACACACGAACTCCATTTCTGCGCCGTGAACCAAAATGAACGGCGGCGACGACGACGACGACGACGCGCTCGGCGCGTTCGCCCCGTTCCTCACCCGCGTCCTCTCTTGGGACTACTATAAAATCTACGCCGAGAGCATGAGCGCGTGCGGTGCTGCGAGTAAAAAGGCCAATGGTAAGACTCAGTCTTCCTCCTCCTCCTCCTCCTCTTCCGCTCTCGCGTTGAAACCGATCCCTTTGCGCTTTTCCAACGCGCGAGAATACGTCCAGTGCTTCTCTTCGTTCTTGTTGGAAGAAGCCAAGGCGATCGTTTTAAAAGGGGACGGGAACGGCGCCGCGAACGTCGCGTGCGAGAAGTGCGCGCGCGTGAGCGTTTTGTCTTCTCGTGATACGAATAACGCGGCGGCGGCGACCAAGACGAAGAAGTCCTCCCCCACTTCAACCAACCGCAGTGGTAAAAACAACGACGACGAAAACGAAAACGAAAACGAAAACGAAAACGACTTTGACGAACAGAAGAAGAAGCAGTTTTTGTACGCCGCGGTCGTGTCGTTCGAAACGCCGCAACAGTGCGAACAATTCAACGAGAACGATTTACTCTTCCTCTCAAAGTTGAGCTCTCTCTCGGAGGACGAGAAGATTGAAAAAGGCGTGGACTATTGCTTCGCGTTTTGCGAAGGGAGAGTGAGCGATACAGCATTGAAAATGCGCTTGTTTTCGCCGTTGAAACCGGGGAACGCCGCCGGAACGACGACGACGAATGGACAGAAGAAAAGATCTGGAGGGCAGCAACAACAGCATCAGTCGGCTTCGAACGATGCGTTGAATGAGGACGACGAGAGACTCGTGAATATTCGAGCGAAATTATTAGGTAACAATCACTCGTGGCACTTGACGCGCGTATGCAATATGAGCACGGTGCGGCGAGAGTGGCTCGCTGTGCAAGAAGTTTCTTCTATTCCGTTCGCTGATTTGATCTTGGATGCGAGCATTAACAACAATAACACTAGGAACACAAATGTAGCAAAAAAGCAGAAGAAAGAGCAGCAGCAGCAGCAGCTGCAGAAGCAACAACGGCAATATCAACCGAGCTGGGAAATCCCGAAAGATTTGTCGGACGCGATGAAAGCAAGAGCAAGGTCAGATCAATCGCAGCTCGAAATTGCGACAACTACAGCGCTCACGAAAGAAAATCCGCTCGTATTAATTCAAGGGCCACCAGGCACGGGGAAGACGACGACGATTATTTCCCTTTTATCGGTGATTTTAGCAGCACAACCGATAAATCGCAATCATGTTGCAGACAGTGGAGATGATTTTATCAAAAAGAAAAGCGCACTCTCCGAGGAGGAAAAGCTCGCGATAAAGATGAAGGCGCAGCCGTGGTTATTTGGAATAACAAATCCGAGAGATTGCTCACCGATCATTGATTTAGGCGACACTTCGGACGAAGACGAAGAAAACAACGGAAACAAGAACAGCGCCAATATTGAAAACCAAAGACGAGGCCACACGTCTCCGTCGAGTACTATTCCAATCGAACTCATGGGACCTAGCATATCGAAACGATCAAAAATTCTTGTTTGTGCGCCTTCGAATTCAGCCGTTGATGAGATTGTTCGCAGACTTCTGCGTAAGGAATTACTCGATGAACACGGAAAACCGTATAAGCCTAGCATCGTGCGCGTTGGCGGCAATTTCCATAGAGACGTGGCACATGTGAGTTTAGAAAGGCTCATCGAAGAGCGCATAAAACAGGACTACGGGAGAGAGCATTTTAGCAGCGGTGGAGGTAAGGACGAAAAAGGTCTCAAGACATTTGGCTCCTTCCAAGATAACAGACGCTTTAGACAAATAGTATTAGACGAGGCTAAAGTCGTGTGCACGACGTTGTCCGCTGTCGGGTCTGAAATTTTTCGTAGGATGAAAACAAGGTTTGACGTCGTCATCGTAGACGAAGCTGCGCAAGCGGTAGAGCCATCGACATTGATTCCGTTGACAGAAATTAAGGCAAAACAAGTTTATTTAGTAGGCGACCCGGCGCAGCTGCCGGCCACGGTGCTTTCTCGAGAGTGCGCCAAAAACAACTACGAGCAATCCTTGTTCAAAAGACTCATGGATTCAGAATATCCGGTGCACAAGTTATCGACGCAATACAGAATGCTTCCGGAAATTAGAGAATTCCCCTCGGAGCAATTCTACGGCGGCGAGTTGCGCGACGGTCCAGGACTTTTAAAACAAAATTATCGAGATTGGCACGAGTGTAAATTATACAGGCCTTTTGTATTTTACGACGTGCAACATGGAAAAGAAGAGTCTTCTTCTAGTGGCTTTTCTTGGGTAAATGAAGAGGAAGCTGCTTTCGCTGTCGAGCTTGCGCATCAGCTTTTGAAAGCGAATCCAATACTGAAAAGGGGAGGTCCAAAAGTCGCCATCATTTCTCCGTACAGGGCGCAAGTTTCGATGATTCGGCGCAAACTGGAGAAAAAGTTTGGGGGAATGCACAACTACGGTCATAACGTAGAGGTGTTATCCATCGATAATTCTCAGGGGAGCGAAAAAGAGGTCGTCATTTTCTCGCTCGTGCGTGCGCCCGTAAACGATATGTTTCAGGTACCTAAGAAGACGAGCGCGTCTAATAATGCTAATATCAAAAGCCGACGCAACTTATTAGGCTTTGTTGCGGACGAACGTCGCATAAACGTTGGTTTAACGCGCGCCAAATGTTCCATGCTAGTTTTAGGAAACGCGAAAGCCATGAAGACAGATCCAAATTGGGGTGCACTTGTTGAAAGTGCTCGAAGGCGAGACTGCACTATCAGCGTTCCTCACCGTGGGCAATTTCGATCATTCTTCTCCGATTACGCTCAGTATCATGACAGCGATTTGAGTGGGTCTGAAGATGACACCGACGATGGGGCAAGCTCGCTCAAATCGATGTTGTACGAAGACGATTACGGGGTCTTTGAAGATACGGACAAAGACATCTCTCCGGACAAATTAACCATCGATCGGGCGGCGGAAACCGACGGCTACGCCAAGTACGGTTTCAAAGACGACCTCGTCTTTGAACAGGCGAACAAAGCAGACGTTGTCGGCGGAGAAGAAGACGGTGCTTTTGCAGACGACGACGATGCAAACGTTGACGCGTTTGTGCAGGTCAACGAGAGCGCACCCGTGGGTAAAAAAGCGTCCGCCTCGGCGCCAAAGAAGGAGAAAGCAAAAACCGATGAGAAGAAGAAGCCGGCGACAAAGAAACGAGCTGCACCGGCGAGTAAGGCACCCGCGAGCGCTGCTACCAAACGCTCGAGGAAGTAATAATATGAGGAATGTATTTTTCTCCGTCTTTCTCTCTCTCCCGTTGAAAAACAAGAGAGATTGAGATTAGTTTTGAATTGATTCAATAGCGGTACCATGCATACGCAGTTCTTTCGTTCGCTTTGCTTCCCCAGCATCTTGTTTTACACACACACACACAAAAGGAAGGAAACCTCACAACAAAATGTCAGCAAGTGTGGCGAGTAAAAAAAGCGCGCGACGCGCTTTCGCCACCTTCTTCATCTTGCTCGTTTTCTTGTACCTCTTGACCGACGCTTCCACTCGCGTGTATTCCACCCATCACGCCCCCGCGAATAACAATGAGTTTCTCGAGTCTCGAAACAGTCGAGCGCACGGCCTTCAACACAAACAACCATCGCGAAAGGAAAGTAATCCATCATCCTCTTCCTTATCGAACGAAGAAGTTGCAAACATGGAAGAGACGCACAGAAAACCGAAAGGAAACGAAATAGAATTAGAGAGTAATAGTGACGTTGGTGGTGGAACTGGTGACGACGATGGGGACGATGATGCTCATAATATGGGCATGATGAGTGCGTTTGGACACGCGATGCACGATGTGTGGGAGCACATACCTGGACACGAATACGCCGAGAGTATTTTAGGATTCCGTCACGACGACGAGGACGAACCCGGGGATGACGACGAGGATAATCACCATGAGGTTGAAGGTGACGATAAGACAAACGAGATTCTGGATGCGGAGTACCATCATCACGAAGACGGAGAGTTTGAGAATAGCACGATAGGTAGCAATGCGATATCCTCCGCTTCTTCGTCAAACGCCCCGATAAAAGTTATATTAGACGATTTGATTGTCGAAGATGATCGAGCAAAAACGCAAAAGGCGTTGATCAAACACTTCAAGGGTAGAGTGTACGTCGACGGACACTCTAAGGAGGTCCCCGAGCCCATTGGTGTGTCCGAAGCGTACATTGCCAAAGGCGGGTACAAGAAAGGATGCGGCTCGAAGGAGGCGAAGAAGAACATCGTCTTGAAACAGTCGTTTTTATTTAGAAATGGAGGAAGTTTTAAGTATGGACACATGGTAATGATTGGTGAAGCACCAAAGAATTCACCGTGGAAATGGGCGGCGACGTGGCAAGCTTCTAATTCCTTCGAAGGCGCGTTCGGGCAGAAGATTGTTATTTCGTTCGCAGACGACCCGACTGGGACATGGACGCCACCAATGGTGATTCCAATTCCAGTGACGCCATCCACAGCGGCCGTATGGGGACCTGTTTGGCACAAAGATCCAAATACTGGTGTCGCATGGCTGTTTTATGCCGCGTCGACGAGTTGTAGGAAAAGTGCTGGTCACGGTAAAGTGAAATATGCGCCGGGAGGGGACATCCAAGTCATCAAATCTTTAGACGGCATTCAGTGGAGCGCACCGAAAACCATCTTGACGCAAGCTGCAGAATCCAATCATCTCCCTAAACTGGTGTCCAATCAACTCGCGGTGCACGAACCTACCGGGCACTGGGTGCTGCCGATGTGGCGAGAATCACCGCATTCCAACACGTGTAAACCGAGTGTTTCAAAAGGAACGAGAACATCAGCGGGTGTTTTGCTCTCAAAAGATCAAGGTAAATCGTGGTCAGTCGTAGGTTCGTACAGAGCGAGAGGCGTGCGCTGGCTCATTGAAGGTACCGTTGCCGAGGTTGGCGACACGAAGGATTTGTTGTTGCTCCATCGTTCCGGCGAGAAATATTTATACAAGCAAATTTCAAAAGATGGAGGTAAATCGTGGTCAAATGCCGAGCGCACGAGCGTACCGAATCCAAACTCGAAGGTAAATCTCATTCGATTGGAAAGCTCAAAAGGAGCGCCGACAAATTTAGGAGGATCTCTCGCGCTCGCATATAACGATGCCATGAGTGGCGTTCGAAGAAAACTCTCCGTCGCGCTCTCCTCGGATGGTCACAAATGGTCAAAGTTACAACTCTTAGAAGACTCCAGTCCTGGTTTACACTTCAATTATCCGACAATTGCGCAAGATGGGTGTCGATTACTCGTCGCGTATTCAGTCACTCGACACGGTGGGAGACGCGCGGTGACGCAATCCGGTATCAAGCTCGCTGTCGTCGAGTTACCCGGAAAGGTGGAGAAAGCGAAGGAGGAAGTTTTAGAAATCTCCATGGACGCGCCAAAAGATGGAGGAGAAAATAGTGAAAACGACGACAACGACGACAACGACGCGAACGCGAGCGAAGAAGAGGAAAACATTCGCGAAGACGACGTGAATGAAAAGTCCATAGAAGATGTCATAGACGTCGTTTGATTTAATCTAATATTATTTTTGATAGTCCGCTTTTGCTACGATATATATAAATACGATACATTTTACATTGTCGCTAAAAGGCGCTATCGTCGTCGTCGTCGTCGTCGTCACAACTCGCCTTCCTTCCCTCCCGCAGCTTTCAATAATTCCACGCACTTTTCGTGTTCTCCTCGAATCGCGCAGTCCAACGCGGTTTCATCGTCCGAGTCTTTCAAATTCACTTCTATCCCTTTCTTCGCGAGCAACAGTTCTACAATCTCGTGAAACCCACTCGCAGAAGCATCCGCTAAGCTCGAACCGCCGTCATCGTCCGTCGCGTTCACATCGACTCTCTCATCGGCCAACAAAACCTTCACCACGTCCACGTGTCCGTACAAACACGCCAAGTGTAAACTCGTGTCCCCATCGTCCCCTTTCGCGTTTACAAATTCATCTTCGATATCTCTCAACGCCTCCGAAGCCGCTCCGGCGTCGCCAAACTCTGCCGCCGAAAGGAGCTTCGAGAGACATCCGTTTCTCGATTTGTCCTCCCACTCTGATTTCTCGAACAACTCCAACTCGTCCCCGGAGACCCACTCTTCTTCTTCTTCTTCTTCTTCTTTTTCTTCTTCTGCGGTCATTTTATTCTCTCTATCTCTCTCCTTTTCTAGCGCTCGTCGCGCGTTGTAAATTTATGGTGCTGCCAATTTCCCAATTTTCCAATTTTTGTATGTCCAGCAGCAGCTGGACGTCACAGAGAAAAGAGAGCGAAAAAAGGCGAAAGAGTCACTCAGAGAGACAGTCAGTCAGAGAGAGAGAGAGAGAGGAGAAGAGAAGAGAAGAAGAGAGAGAAGAGCCGCCACGTGGGGAAAAAAAGCAGAAGAGACCAGACAAAAACGAGAAACTTTTCTTTCTGTCGCGTTTCGCCGTCATTACACTTTTGTCTCGTTCTTATTGTGTTTTATACACATAATATAGTAGTACTGAAAGAGATAGAGATAGAGATTAAACAGATAACTCTCTCTCTCACGCGCAAACACCAGACGAAAACGATGCCGACGATGAGAGACTTTGCGACGAGAGGAGCCGGGTTCTTTTTTTCCGTCGCGGAATGCGCCTCGTCGTCGGACGTTGAATCGGCGTCATCGAGAGGAGGAGGAGGAGGAGGAGGAGGAGGACGGATGTCGGCTTTTTTGGGAGGAGGCCGAGGGAGCGCAGGCGGCGTGGGTTCTTCTCCCTCCGATTCGAAATCTTCTTCGAGCAGCGGCAAGCACCAAAACGCGGCGTTTGACCCGGAAGCGTTGGAACGAGGCGCGAAAGCGCTCAGAGAAATCAACAAGTCGCCGTACGCGAAGAACGTGATCGAGTTGTCTGGGAAGCAAGAGGTGACGAAACAAACAGAGGCGAGAGCAGAGGAGGCGAGGATGAACGCGGTGGCCGCGCAGCACGCCACGGAGAGAGAAAAAGTGATGTGGGAACAACAGAGAAAGTTGGAAACGCAGAGAGCGGAACAGAACGCGCAGCTGAAACAGTACGAGGACGAGTTGGCGAGAAAACGGCAACAGGCGGAAAACGAAGCCGCGCGAGCGAGGAACGCAGAATTGGTGAAGATGCAAGAACAAGCGGCGGAACGAGCTGAAGCGTTGAGAAGAGATACGGAAAGAAAGATTCAAGCGGAAAAAAGAGCTACGGAGGAGTTCAAAGCGAAATTGGAACAAGAGAATATGCGAGCTAAAGCAATCGCCGAGGCGGAAGGGAGGACGTTGGAAAATCGACAGAACGAAGACGTGATTCGCAGGCAAATGTTGGCAAAGGTTGAAGCAGAAACCACGAAAGCGATTAAAGTCGTGCAAGAAGCCATGGTATATTTTGGGAGAGGTGCGACCGAGTTGCTTTCGAATCCGCAACAGATGACCATGTTGGTTGGCGGTTTGTCCGTCTTAGCGGCTGGGGTGTATTCGTCTCGCGAAGGCGCAAAGTTTGGATTTAAACAATTGGAAAAGTATTTGGGACAACCGAGTTTGATTCGAGAGACGTCGAGAGGGGCGTTCTGGAAACCCCAATCGGCCGGTGCGAACATTTTAGGCGACGTGCAGTTGGAAAAATCGATGGAAACGCGAGTGAAACAGTTGGCCACGGCGACGGCGAATACCAGAGCGAGGAAGGCACCGTTCAGAAACATCTTGTTGTATGGACCACCGGGGACCGGGAAAACGATGGCAGCGAAACGATTAGCGAGACACTCTGGATTAGATTACGCTTTGATGACAGGTGGGGACGTGGCGCCGTTAGGGGCATCCGCTGTAACGAAAATTCACGAGATGTTCGATTGGGCCGGCACTTCGCGTAAAGGTTTGTTGTTGTTCATCGATGAAGCGGATGCATTTTTAGCGAAAAGAGGTGGGAATGTCGCCTCGCAAGAGACCAGATCAGCGTTAAATGCGCTGTTGTATAGAACTGGGGAAATGAGCAGAGACGTGACTTTAGTAATGGCGACGAACCGACCGGAAGACTTGGATTCGGCTGTTTTAGATCGCGTGGACGAGACGATGGAATTCGCGTTGCCGGACGAGGAAACCCGCTTTCGTTTGGTGAAGCAATACTTCGATAAACTCATCGTTCGAGGAGCAGATCCAGGGGACGAACAGCCATCGAGAACCTTTCTTGGAGGCATCATGAAAACGCTCGGGTTCGGTAAGATCCCAGATCGTCCAGTTCCAGTCAACGGCGTCACAGAGGAACATTTAAGAGATGTGGCGAAGAAAACGGTTGGCTTCAGCGGTCGTGAAATTTCAAAGTTGATGGCCTCGGTACAATCCGCCGCGCATGGAAGCGATGACGGAGCTGCCACGCCCGAAATGTTGAAAACGACGACGCAGTTTAAGATTCAAGAACACGCGAATAAAACGAAGGCGTTCGCCGCCGAGGCGAACCAAAAGTAAAACGTAATTAAAAGAAAAAAAAAACCATCATCATCAAATATATTGTAGACATTACGAACGAGTTGTGAAGTGTTGAATCGAGCTATTTATCATGGTAGAGCTTATATTTTACACAGTAATTTTCTAAACACCATCTCTAGTCAATCAAATTAGTACGGCACAAACGTAGGCGCTTGCTTCTTAGTGGCTGATTCGTACAAGACTCTCGGCGCGACGTCTTTGAATGGGTCGCTCTCGCGTCGTTCTTTCAGATATTCGATGCCGTCTTCAACGCTCATCTTTGTCTCGGCGTAAATCCTCTTCACCGATTCCTCGTCGTTTCGGTCCATCCCTATCGTATCGATCGGCTTCATGAAACGAAAATAAAATCTTTGCGGTGTAGTCGGTGCGAGCACTGGTTGCACGAACGATTCTGGTTTCATGTTATCCTCGGTCTCTCGAGAATCAAACTGCCTCGCCTTTGGTACTTTTTCCATTTGAGCTTTGACGCGGTCTCCGAGAATTGGGTTGGACAACATATCTTCAGCGTCCATGACGATATCGAACGAATCTTCCGCACCAATTGCCGCAAAAGGGACGATAATAGCGTTGAATCGAATCGCCATTTTCACGAACTCCGGTTTCGACGGCCAAAACAACTGGTACTTTTCATTTTTACGCTTAAACGCCTCGCGCACGCCGCCCGGGAAGAGTAACACCGTTTCGTTCGCCTTCATAAGCTTGTAAAAGTTCTTCGCAGAAACAGGCACGGCGCCAAAATCGGTGAAGTTACCGCCACCGAACGGACCTCCATTCGGGACACCGGCTCGACGCTGACGACGCTTTTCTTCTTTCGATTCGGGCATGAATTGCGCAAATGGCGTATTTTTTGTCGCCTCTCGAAGTTGTTTCTCCAACGGGTTTTCTTCCTCGTCGTCGTCGCCTTGCATGGCACCCATGGCGTTTCCGTTATCTCGGGAGACGACAGGGTGCGCCAGTCCTCGGATGCACACGTTTTTTTCTCTCAAAAACTCGTCCACGAGAAAACCTAAATCAGGCGCGAACGTTTGGTGGTTACCTACCAATAAAACCGGACGGTTCCTCGTGCCTCTCCACGTCGGCACGGCATCCACGCCGTTGATAACTTGTCCGTCGCGTTCTCTGGTTGAAAAAAACACCGGAGAGTGCACGGATCGTAAGAACTTTAACCCATCGCGCGCCTTTTCGATTTGTGACTCGCTCGGAGGCGTGAACGTGGGGTCTCTGGATAAGCGCTTCTCATCATCCAGCGGCCTCGAGATCCAATCGTGTCGTTTCATCACCTTGACAATATCCATACCTTTCTCTTGCAACGCAGCGTGCGATGCACCTTCTAATACTTCTACCTTACATTTTTTCGCGCCTATGAGCTTTTGTAATCGAGGCGCTTCTTCGTTCGACGGAATGAGCAAATCGTTCGTACTTGCCACGACTAACACCGGGACTTGCATGTTTTTCAACTTTTCGCCGTCGTTTTCATTGATGTACGCGCACGCATCCGCTAAGATTTGCAAACGGTGTTTCAACGTATCTCTGGGAATAATGGTCGCCAACGACCCTAACGCCGGTAGCATTGCCGTCATCTTTTCTAATGTTTCGTTCAAATTTCCAAGTTCCACGGCTTCAGTCGCTAATCGAATCGGGTCGATGAGTACCGGCGAAAGCGCAAAGGGTAACCCGCCGTACAAATTTTCCGGAATCTGAGGCAACAAAGGCCCGACGGACGGCCAAACGCTCCTGTCGAAGGACGACGCTGGGTTTACCACCGTCGCTCTAGCCACCAACTCTGGATATTTTAAGCACACGAATAAAGATAATGCCCCACCCATGCTCTCACCGATCAGTTGCACTTCCCTTTCTGGATCTTCTTCCTTCGCCCGTTCGATAAACGCGCGAACGATGTCGACGATTTCAAAAACGTCCGATCGATCGCTCGACGGTATGTTCAGGCACACCAAATCAAACTCTTTCGATAAAGAAGCGAACTGCGAAGACGCGCTAAATCCCGTGCCGTCCAAGCCCGGAAGGTAAATCATCAGCGGTTTCTCTCCTCTTCCACCCCTAAAAGACGACGACGACGTAGACGGCAAATCTTCCTCCTCGTCCTCCTCTTCTTCCACGATTGGACTGAAGAACCGCGGCGGTCCACCGCTGCTGCACGAAAGAATCTCCTCCAAGCTGACTTTCTTCGCGTCTTCCTCCTCCTCGTCGCTTCCTCCTCCGCGTCTGCCAGACCGAACGGCCGCATCGACGAAGACGTTAATCGTCGCGCTCTTCTTCCCGGAAGTTGTCGATGACGTTTCAATCATCGTCGTCGTCGTCGAGGCGGCTTCCGCGTTGTTGCATCGAACGCCGCCAGAAGACCGACCACTTTTCTTCTCGCGGTTCCTCCTTCTGCTCGTCGGAGTAGCAGTGAGAGGAGGAGGAGGAGGACAAAAACGACGACCAAGGCTCGCCGTCGTCGGAAGAAGCGCTGGCATGATGTGCTTTTTTGCTCTTTTGTAAAGTAAAGAGTGCGTTTGTGAGGAAACGACAACCACGAAAAACAGAAAAATATCATCAAAAAATATCCAATTTTACTCTACGTACTTTAGAAAAGCAGAGAGAACCAACCACGCACGTCTTCACGCGCGTCATCATCAAAAACCTTTTGCGACGAAAGCAAAAAAACACACGATGATCGCGTCTGTTTCTGCCGCTACCGCTGCGACGACCGCGTCTTCTCGTTCCGTCGGCGCTCGGTGTTGTTTTGGCCAACACCAGAAGACGAAGAATGTGAGATTGTCGTCATCTTCTCCTTCTTCTCGACGACGACGACGCGGAGTCGTTAACGTCGCGGCTGCCGGCGAGGGAACGATCGTGGTGATTGGAGCGAACGGGAAGACTGGTAAACGATGCGTGAAATACGCGGCTGAAAACGGATGGGACGTCATCGCGGCTACCCGGGATGGAAATTTTCCGTCTCTTTCGGAAATAAAAGAAGACGCGAGAGGAAGAGTCACGACGAAGCAGTGTTCGGTGACCTCGTCTATGGCGGAGATTACGAACGCCATCGACGGCGCCGAGTCGGTAATTTTCGCCGCGAGTTCTAGTAAAAATGGTGGCACGCCTCAAGAAATCGATCGCGACGGGTGCATTAAAGTGGCCAGAGCGTGTTTGAGCTCTAAATCTGTGAAGCGATACGTCGTCGTGACTTCCGGCGCGGTGAGTAAACCGTATTCGCCAGTTTACATCTTCTTGAACCTGTTTGGAGGTATCATGCGAGCAAAAATTGAAGGCGAAGACGCGGTGCGCGCGTTGTATTACGAACGAGAGGACGACTTTTACACGATTGTTAGACCGGGCGGGTTGACGGAAGATCCGCCGCGAGGAGTGTCGGCGTGCGAGTTGAACCAAGGTGACGACACGAGCGGTCGAGTGTCGAGAGAAGACGTCGCTGCGGTTTGCGTTGAGTGCTGCAAAAGAGACGACGCGAAGAACGCAACGTTTGAATTGTATTATCGAGATACAGGCAAACCTATGGCGGAAGTGTTCGCGTCGAACGCGAATAAGGAAACGGACGGCGAACGTCAGATGGGCCCAAGGGGAAGAAGAGGTGAGACGTGGGACGAGTTATTCGCTGGTCTCGAAGCAGACGCGCCGGGTATTCCGCAAAAAGGTGAAGGATTCTCTCTCTAATAATAATAATAATGATATACCGTAATTTATATATCACATACGCGGCTTCTATTCCCTCGTCCTTCATTCGCCTGGACTCAAATATATTCTGTGGTTGTACATATCGAGCACGAGTCGTTTTCTTCCAATCACGTCCATGCCTATCGTCGCGAACGGTTCGTTCTTCGCCCCGAGCGTTTCAAAGGCGGGCAAATCTCCCACGCAAGCGGCGCCTTTATACGTCGATTCTAAATCGTACGAAAGTTCAGAGCTTTTCTCCCCCAGCACTTTCAAATCAAATTTCCCTATCGCCAGACCCATTTGCGCTCCAGTCACATCATTCGAGATCACCCCACTCGAATCTAAATCCGGTGAATCTTTTGTCACGCCAGCTCTTTCCGACGCTTTCCAGTTAATCACAGAAAACAAAGATCCCATATCGATTATAGCATCTATTGGTTCGCAATTGTTCAAAGATATAGGCGCTAATTGCAACCCGGTGGGATGCGTTTTCAATCGTATTTTAATCAAATCAGACACATCGCACACGCCCGTTATCGCGCTGCCTCGCGGGTGAAACGTGATTGTTTCTTTATCGAAATCGAATTCAACTTCGAAACGTTGCAAGAAATCCAAACCTAAGAGCCCGCCGACGACGGGTGGTAACCCAGTCGCTCGTAAATCCGTCACCACCGCGTCCAACTCTGGTATTTCTACCGCCCCGAGTGAAGGATTCTTGATTACTACTTTCTGTCTGATTGTCTCACCCATTGCTCCTAACCCTTTCAACGCGGCGCCGTCTTCGGCAAACTTCCCCATCATCTTCCGCAGCTCCGGCGATACCAACGCGACCGTCGCTCCGCTGTCGATTAAAAAGTCACAAAACCGTTCGCCGTCCTCGTCTTCCGTTTTCACATTGAGCGTAACCAAGCAATAACCGGCTCTGGGGTTCCCGGGAACCCCCGCGACTCTTCGCAAAGGCACGCGCACTGAGTCTCGACTCTTTGCCATCCACGCCCGCGTCAATCTTTCGACCAAATCTTCCTTATCGAAGCAATCGTTCGTTTTTTCACCCATCGCCCCGAGATATTGTTTTATGACTTTAGCTCTCAATCTGTTCGCTCTCGCTTTCGTTTCCGTCTTATACTTTTCTTCTTCCTCGTTTCCTATCGAGTCTTGCGCGTCGCTGCTGTTGCTGCTGCTACTGCTCGCGTTGTTTCTAATCCCATCGCTTTTACTTCTTCTCTCCCCGCTGCTCGCCGAACCGCGGTGGCGACAACTCCGAGCTCTCAATCGATGTTGCTTCCCTCCATTTTCCCCTAACGAGACGAATAATGCGCTTCGTTGTCCGTGGTGCGTTGCTGGTGCGTGCATTTGGCTTCTTCTTCCTCTCTTCTTTTTTTCAAACGATGATGGAGAAAAAACAATTCCTTCGAGAGAGAGAGAGAGTCCTCGTTCCTGTTCTGTCTTTCGCGCGTGTCAAAAAGCGTTCGCTGCGCGCTTTTATCCGCCTTTTTTCTGCCGTATACGAGTACGTAGGTGAATGGAAAATGCCCCAAAACAAAAAATGGCATCGGCGCACGCGGTTGCCAGACGCGTCGCCGGGAGCTTTGCCTCCACCTCGTACTCTTCTCCGTCATCATCTTCTTCTCGATTAGTCGCGCTGAAGAACAAATGTTTCGCGCGATTTAATGGTGGTGGTAATAACGTTACGAGCCGAGGGCAGCGCGGCTTTCAAGCGCAGCATGAGCAGCAGCAGTTACAACACCAACGTACCGCGTTGGTGGCGGCGAGGGGATTCTTCTCCGATGCGGGAGGAGGGAAGATGGACGAGGACGAGGAAGACGGGAACGCGGGCGAGGGTAAGAGTAAGAGCGAGAGCAAGAGCGGTAACTTCTTCGCGAACGTCGTCGAGCGCGGCGATGGTGAAGATGATTTTGCCGGCACCGGTGGCGATGGGTCGACGTCTTCTTCTTCGCCTCCAATCGGGGAAGGAGAAGAGTATTCCGGAGTTCCTTTGCGAAGCACGATATCGCAAACAGATTTACAAAAAATGGAACGATTGATCGATGAAATCGTGGATAACAAAAACCAACAGATGAGCAACAGAGCAAAGTTTAGAGCGTTACCAGTGACGAATAAGCATCGGAAACAGATTGAAGAGCTGGAGGCGTGCGTGTCGTTATCGGAGGCGGGGAAGAGGGCGAGGATATTGAGGAACCGAGCGAGTAAAGCGGCTTCGGAAGGCGGCCAGGCGGAAGCAGCGGCAGAATTAAACGTCAACCCAACGTTGAGGAGATACGTGTTGTATGGCGTCGTCCCAGAAGCGCACAAAGATTTACTCGGAAGGACGAAGAGGAGAAATACGAAATTTATCGCCGCCGCTTCGAAGAGCATCGAGGAAATGCCGAGCACAGAAGTAAAGAGAAAAGACGAAAACGGGATGGACGTGACCGAGGAAGTACCCGAAGTAGCATTTTGTGGGCGTTCTAACGTCGGTAAGTCGAGTTTAATCAACGCTATTACTTTATCCGCGGCGGCGAGGTCGAGCGATACGCCGGGGAAGACGAAAAGTTTAAACTTTTACGACATCGATTCTCGTCTGCGAGTGGTCGATTTACCCGGTTATGGTTTTGCATTTGCCGATGAAAGCATGGTAGAAACATGGAATCGTTTGATGGATGAATACTTGACCACGAGGCCGAATTTGAAATGCATATTCGTCGTCATCGACTCTCGACACGGACCAAAAAAATCCGATCGCGAGATGCTCTCCTACCTCTCCAAATACGGTAAAGTCCCAGTTCACGTCGTTTTGAACAAAACTGATATGGTTCGCACCGACGAGCTCTGCAAAAGAATGTTCTTGCTCGAACGAGAATTGAAATTCGTCAAACGCTCGAGTAACGTTTTGAAATTGGCAAGCGCGAGCACGGGCGCCGGGTGCACCGCGCTCTTCTCCGAAGCTTTCCAATACGCGTTACCCGACGCCGACATCTCCCGACGAAATAAAAGAGAAAAGGCAAGGTTATTAAAGGAAGCTTTAGAAAAGGAAGAAGAAGAACAAGACGAAGAAGATGATGACAAGAGAAACGCCGCTCGCGGTAGAAGTGGAGGCGGTAAAAAGTTCAACAAAAAAGCTCAACAACAACAACGAAAGGAACAGACGTTCGTCATGGGCGGTGAATGGATTCCCGGAGAAGGTCCGGCGGTACCTCCCCAGAACGAAAAAAAGAAGAAAGGAGGAGGAAAAAGAGGCGGCGGTGGTTTGAAAGGTGTTCGCTTGTAAAACGAGAAGGGAAGCTTCGTGACACTAAAAAGCGCGTTTGTGATTTTATTTATATTTACCCGTCTTTATTAGGTATTTTGATTCTCGTCACTAAAATTACCCCTCTCTCCTCCCCCCCCCAAAAAGCTCACTCTCTCTTTGCAAAGAGAAAGAGAGAGAGACAAAAGAATCAAAGAGCGCGCGCAAGGGAGAGTGTGTGTGTGTGTG
>Ga0255763_1000028_pt1 | contig 133747 bp, 128 predicted proteins | sample 041ome_2_FD_179963 | JGI IMG/M metagenome (GOLD analysis project Ga0255763, IMG submission 179963) | Coastal salt marsh microbial communities from the Groves Creek Marsh, Skidaway Island, Georgia - 041406US metaG (version 2) | ecosystem: Environmental > Aquatic > Marine > Intertidal zone >...
ATTCACCTTCGTCGATACGGCGGATCGCTGCGTCAATTTTTGACACAAGTTTGCGCTGACGGTCACGTGTGCGCAATTCCAGCGCGCGATCTGTTTCCTCGCTTGCGCGGTCGGCCATATCGGGGATGTTACGCGCGTTTCCTTGCAATCCCTCGATCGTGTCTTTGCTGTCTTCCAAAAGGTCATTTTTCCACGCAATCAATTTGCGACGGAAATATTCCAACTGGCGCTCGTTCATAAATGGTTCATCTTCTGCTGGCGTATAGTCGTCAGGAAGAAAGTTATCTTGTTTCATTTCTGCCCCCCCATGCAGGTCAACATCTGACATGCAGTTGTCCTCCAACGTTTTGCGGTATGCCTATGAGACCTGCAGATAGTGTAACTTTAGCGGGATGTCACTACACAATCAGATGATTGCAGCAATAAAAAGCATTCGTTAGAGTGCGCGCAAACAGATTGAGGACAGATTATGAAATTCACAGGCACCCAGGACTATGTCGCAACAGAAGATTTAACCGTTGCTGTGAATGCGGCCGTTTTGCTAGAACGCCCACTATTGATTAAGGGCGAGCCTGGAACAGGCAAAACCGAACTTGCCAAACAGGTGGCAAGTGCACTTGGACTGGACCTGATTGAATGGAACATCAAATCCACTACCAAGGCACAACAAGGCCTTTATGAATACGACGCCGTGTCACGTTTGCGAGACAGTCAATTGGGGGATGAACGTGTGCGTGATGTGGGCAATTACATCCGCAAAGGAAAACTATGGACCGCGTTTGAGGCGAACCAAAAGGTGGTTTTGCTGATTGATGAAATTGATAAGGCAGATATCGAATTCCCAAATGACCTGTTGCAGGAATTGGATAAGATGGCCTTTCACGTCTATGAAACGGGTGAAACGGTCGCCGCAAAAAATCGCCCTGTGGTGATCATCACGTCCAATAATGAGAAGGAATTGCCAGACGCCTTTTTGCGCCGCTGCTTTTTCCATTATATTTCGTTCCCAGATCAGGACACCATGCGCCAAATCGTAAAGGTGCACTATCCCGATATCAAGGAACAGTTACTGACCACAGCACTGACGCAATTTTATGAAATCCGCGAACAACAGGGTTTGAAAAAGAAACCCTCAACATCCGAAGTTTTGGATTGGCTTAAGTTGTTGTTGGCCGAGGATCTCTCACCAGAGGACCTAAAACAGGACGCTGGAAACCTATTACCCAAGCTGCATGGCGCACTTTTAAAGAACGAACAGGACGTGCAACTGTTTGAACGCTTGGCGTTTATATCACGACGGTAAAGAATTATTTTAATATTCGTATAGGTAGCTGTGACACGCATGAATTATGACTAAAGTTATTTTAATCAAATCATAATTCTTCTAAAGTGAGCCACAATTTGGTCAAACTCGCCAAATATATCTTTTCCTCAAACGTGCATATTGGGGAATGTGTTGCATTTAACCACGCTTGTGCTGATGTGGGATCGGCACGGGCAGTGGTAGGATGGAATAAAACGGTTTGAAGCGAGCTGCCCTGGTTTTTTCAATGGTACTTGGCGCCTGTATGCCAGCATCAAACGATGATGTAACAACGCGGCAAAATTCGTCCGTATATAGTGATTTTTTAACAAACCCTTTCCCCGTATCTCCCTCCCGCAAGGTGACAGCGTCGAACAAAGATATCGCGCGGGACTTTATGGATTTGTCATTTTCATTGGAAAGTGGCCGCAACCTCCCCGTATTTACGCGATTTGAAGGGCCAATTTCCGTTCGCCTGACGGGTAAGGTTCCGCAATCCCTGCCCTCTGTATTAAATCGGTTGATCCACCGCCTACAGGATGAGGCGAATTTGGAAATCTATTACACCAGTGCGGATCAGGCGAACGTAAATGTACATGCCGTTTCCAGCCGACAAATTCAGCGCACACTGCCCATGGCGGCCTGTTTTGTGGCACCAAATATCATTAATTTAGAGGATTTCAAAGCCTCTCGCAAAACTGCCAAAACCAGTTGGTCTGCACAAACGGAACGGCGGATGGTGTCCCTGTTTATTCCATCTGATGCAAGCCCACAGGAAATACGCGATTGTCTGCACGAGGAATTTGCCCAAGGGCTTGGCCCGCTAAACGATTTGTATCGTTTGCCAAACTCTGTCTTTAACGATGACAACATTCACACGATCCTGACGGATTTTGATACGATGGTGCTGCGTGCAACGTATGCCCCTGAATTGCGCAGCGGAATGATCCGCGCCGAGGTTGCCGCACGTTTGCCCACAATTTTACGCCGTATCAATCCCGCAGGTGAAGGTGTCGCCTATCGCGCCCTGCCCCCAACATCCCGTGCCTGGATTAAGGAAACTCAAACCGCACTGAGCCCTGCAACACCCGCAGGGGACCGCATGGGGGCAGCCACGCGTGTCCTACACCTGGCGCAGGCTGCGAAATACAACGACCACCGCCTGGGCTTTAGCTATTTTGCCATGGGACGCATTGTTCAACGTGCAAACAGGGATGAAGCGTTACGCATGTTCAAAGCCGCGGATAAAATGTTCCGTCAATCCACGCAAACCAACCTTTATGCGGCGCATACCGCCGTGCAGCTGGCGTCCTATCAAATCGCATACGGCAAGGGCCAAGAGGCGCTTGTGACACTTGCCCCCTATTTGGATGCAGCCTACGAGGAAGAAAACGCAGCATTGCTGTCAACCTTGATATTCCTGCGCGCCGGAGCCTTGGAATTGACGGGACGTGCATCTGAGGCGCGCATTGTTAGGCTGGACAGTTTGAACTGGGCACGATACGGGTTTGGATCAGAAAAGCATCTGAAAACCAAACTGCGGGAAATTCAGGCATTGAACCCGCTTAACCGTCGAAATGGCTAGGTATGTATCTAATTCTTGCATTGATTGGCGCGATTTCTGGCGCCCTAATCGCACGTAAACGCAAAGGCAAAGTGACCGACATTCTGCACTATGCCTTTGTTTATGCCCTTGCTTTTGGGCTATTGGGCCTTATCCTGACTGTCATAGCAGATCGTACAATCATCTAGGCCGCAATGTTTTTGCCCTTTTTTGAAAACCTTAGGAACACTGGTGTTCCAGTATCCTTGCGGGAATACCTTGGGTTTCTTGAGGCGCTTAATACAGGGCTTGCCACCTATGATATTGACACCTTTTATCTGCTTGGGCGCACCATCATGGTCAAGGATGAACGCCACCTTGATCGCTATGACCGCGCCTTTTCCGCAAGCTTTTCAGGATTGGAAAAAATTTCTACGGATGAGGTTTTGAACGCCGTCGATATTCCCCGTGAATGGTTGGAAAAGCTGGCTGAAAAACACCTTAGCCCCGAGGAAATGGCCGAAATCCAATCCGCAGGTGGTTTTGATAAGCTGATGGAAAAACTGCGCGAACGTTTGGCCGAACAAAATGGACGTCATCAGGGGGGCAGCAAATGGATTGGGACGGCGGGCACATCCCCCTTTGGCGCCTATGGCTATAACCCAGAGGGCGTGCGCATCGGTCAGGACAAATCACGCCACCAACGCGCGGTCAAAGTGTGGGACAAACGCGAATTCAAAAATCTGGATGACAGTATTGAACTGGGCACACGCAATATCAAAGTTGCCCTGAAACGCCTGCGCAAATGGGCGCGTGATGGGGCCGATCAGGAATTGGATATTGATGGCACAATCCGCGCTACCGCAGAACATGGTTATCTGGATGTGCAAACACGCCCCGAAAAACGCAATGCGGTAAAGGTATTGTTATTTTTGGATGTGGGCGGGTCCATGGATCCCTATATCAAATTGGTGGAAGAGCTATTTTCAGCCGCACGCACAGAATTCAAACACCTTGAATATTTCTACTTTCACAACTGCCTATACGAAGGGGTGTGGCGCGACAATCACCGCCGTTGGGATCAACAAACCCCAACGCATGACATCCTGCGCACTTATGGACCCGATTACAAATGTATCTTTGTTGGGGATGCCTCCATGTCGCCTTATGAAATTGCCTATGCAGGGGGCGCAAACGAACATTGGAACGCCGAGGCGGGTCGGGTGTGGTTAGAACGTGCGCGCGAACAATGGGCATCGCATATTTGGTTAAACCCCATCCCCGAACGGCATTGGGACTACACCCATTCCATTGGCATGATCAAAACCATTTTTGAAAATGAAATGTACCCACTGACCCTGAATGGGATCGAAAACGGAATGCGTGCATTGGTGCGCTAAAGGCTGCGGTTAATTTGCCAAATACCTAGACAAGTACACGCATAAACCCCATATCTGCCTAATGCTACAGCTTGGTCCAATCCTTCTTGCCTTGATCTATGCGCTTGTTATGTTTCGCTTTTCTGCTTGGCGATTGAACCGTCAGCTGAATCAAACATCCTCACGCCTGCAGGATGCGGAATTGCAGGCACAGATCGACAAAATGGCAGGTGCAATGCAGGTGCGCGATATCCCCGTTTATGTTCAGGATATCCCAACAATCAACGGATTAGCCGCCCCTGATGGGCGGGTATTCATCACCCAAGGGTTCATCGACAAATATAAAATGGGCGAGGTTAGCGCAGGCGAAATGGCCAGTGTCATCGCCCATGAATTGGGCCATGTGGCCTTGGGCCATTCGCGCAAACGGATGATCGATTTTTCGGGGCAAAACGCCATGCGCGTCGCCGTGGGCGCGATCCTATCACGGTTTTTGCCTGGGATAGGTGGGATTATTGCAAATGGAGTGGGCAGCCTGCTGATGGCCAAACTATCGCGCAGTGATGAGTTTGAGGCAGACGCCTATGCCACCGCATTGTTGATGCAATCCGGCCTTTCGGTTGAGGCGCAGATGAGCCTGTTTGAGAAACTGGACAAACTGACAGGCAATGCAAGGTTATCCCCTGCATGGTTGCTTAGTCACCCAAAGGCCCACGACCGCATTGCCGCCATTCAATCGAATTATGCCAAGTGGCAGTAGGTGCCGCATAATGCACATGCCCGTGGGCGGTTAACAGGGCTGAGGCAACGAAGCACCCGCCCCTCGGGACGGGCGTGGGCTGGATCATACGCGACAAGTCTGCGCTTCGCTTCGACCGCGCATGTTCTGGTCAAATTATGACGCACTCAGGCATAGGCACACTGATCCCAATCAATTATTTTGAATGAAATCCACCAATTGTTGGGTTGAACCGTCTTTGCCGTTGGCATCCGCATCCCCTGCCAATATGGGTTCAATCGCGGTTGCCAATTCCTTGCCCAGTTCCACGCCCCATTGATCATAGCTGTTGATGCCCAATATCACGCCTTCGACGAACACCCGGTGTTCATATAGCGCCACGATTTGTCCCAACACCTCGGGGGTCAGTTGAGGGTAAACCAGTGTGGTGGATGGGCGATTGCCGCTGAACACGCGGTGGCGCGCCTGACGTTCCAATTCATCCCCGCTAAATCCCTTGGCCGCCATCATATCACGGGCAACGTCCAGGCTGCGTCCTGTCATCAATGCCTCGGACTGGGCCAAACAATTTGCCGCCAATAGGGTGTGATGATGTTGCAAATCCGTTTCATGACCACGCGCAGCGATCATAAATTCACATGGGATCACGCGCGTGCCCTGATGGATCAGCTGATAAAACGCATGCTGCCCATTAGTGCCGGGTTCCCCCCAAACGATGGGCCCCGAATGATAGGGCAAAGTGGTGCCATCCATGGCCACGCCCTTACCATTGCTTTCCATTTCAAGCTGTTGAAAATAGGCGGGCAATCGCGACAGCCGTTGATCATAAGGCAGCACCGCGCGGGTCGCATAATCGCACACTTGGTTATGCCAAATCCCAACAAGCGCCAATAAAACAGGCAAGTTTTCGTGGAATTCCGCATCACAAAAATGCCGATCCATGGATTGCGCACCACGCAAGAATGCATGAAATGCATCGCGTCCAATTGCGATCATCAGGGACAAACCAATCGGTCCCCACATGGAATACCGTCCCCCCACCCAATCGGCAAAGCCAAAGACGCGCGAGGGATCAATGCCAAATTCGCTGGTTTTGTCGGCCGCCGTAGACAGGGCCGCAAATTGCGCCGCAGGTGTTGCCACACGTTCGGACATCCACGCCCGCGCTGTGCACGCATTGGTCATGGTTTCGATTGTTGTGAAGGTTTTTGAGGCCACAATGACCAATGTCGTTTCAGGGTTTAGTTCACGCAAAACATCGCTGATATGCGCCCCATCGACATTGGATACAAAATGACATTTTGGCCTATCGTGATAGGGGGCAAGCGCCAGTGTCGCCATAGCAGGACCCAGATCCGATCCCCCGATCCCGATATTCACCACATCGGTAATGCGCCCACCCTGTCCGACAAAATCACCGCTGCGCACCGCCTCGGCAAAATCGCCCATTAAGGTCAGGGTTTGCAACACCTCGGGCATGACATCCTGTTCATCGACATGAACCGCATCGCCATCCAAATTCCGCAAGGCCGTGTGCAACACCGCGCGTCCCTCGGTATCATTGATTTTCGCACCCTGAAACATGGCATCGCGTTTCTGCGCAACACCGCGATCGCGGGCCAAATCCAATAGGGCCTCGCGTGCCGCGTCATCAATGTTGGTTTTTGAATAATCAAACAGCATGTGATCAAAGCGTACGGAAAATTCCCTCGCGCGATTTGGATCATCAAATAGGCTTAGGATCGAACGATCAGAAACCTTTGAATAAAGGGATTTTAGTGTATCAAACATGTATCAACCTATTAAACTATGGGGCCCAATGGACCGTTGCGCCCATCATGACGGCACGAATGGGGGCTTCAAAGGCATCCGAAATTTCAGCGCGTTCCAACGCCGCGCGTTTTTCATCGCCAAAAATCAGAATGTGTTTGTTGATCGCTCCGTCCAACACATGCGCTGGCAGGGTCACGCGAGGTTCAGGTGCGCCCGGCGCGCGCATTGGAACCAGATTTGGGGCATCGGGTGATAGAGCAAGGTTTAAATTATCCGCCTCTGGAAAGATTGAGGCCGTGTGCATATCAGTGCCCATGCCCAACAACAACACAGTGATGGGGCGCAAGCCATCAATGCCCACTGCCAATTTTGGCAATTCTGCTTCAATGTCCCCATCGGCATATATGGGCACCAAATGGGCAGCCGCCGCAGGACCCGTCAACAGGCGGTCTTTGATCAACCGTGTGTTTGAACGATCTGATGTTTCGGGCACCCAACGTTCATCACTTAGCGCTACATGGACGCGGTCCCAAGGGACTTCGGCCCCACACAGATCATCAAAAACGGGTCCGGGCGATGTGCCCCCGGGGACAACCAAACTGACCCGATCTACGTGATGAAGCGCCTCATTCAATTCACTGGCCAAACGTCCCGCCAGATCAAGCGCCAACATATCACGATCTGCATATTCGATGATGTTCATTATCGTATCTCTCGCCATTTACGCCCATCGCGGTGCAATAGCATTAAGGCATCCTCTGGTCCTGAACTGCCAATGTCATAGGGTTTTGGAACGTCATTGCGTGCTTCCCACCCATAGATAATGGGATCTGTCCAACTCCATGCCGCCTCAACCTCATCCCCGCGCATGAATAGGGTCTGGTTTCCACGAATGACATCCATAATCAATCGCTCATAAGCTTCTGGTGCGGTTTCGGCGTCAGGTCCCAACGCCTCGGCAAAGGTCATATCAAGGGGCACATCCACCAAACGCATCCCCCCTGGTCCAGGTTCCTTGATCGTCACATCAAGTGTGATCCCCTCATCCGGTTGCAACCGAATGACCAAGGCGTTGCGGTGCGATCCAGCATCAGGGCCAAAGATAGAATGCGGTGTCTCCTTAAACACCACTGCAATTTCAGAAGACCGCGCACGCATCCGTTTTCCCGTACGCAAATAAAACGGAGTGCCCGCCCAACGCCAATTGCTGATATGGGTTTTTAGGGCAACGAAACTTTCGGTGCGCGAACGTGGATTATCCACAGCGCTGCGATAATCCGGTTGATCCCCATCCGCACTGTATTGACCACGCACGAGATGGTGGGGTTCCACGGGGTCAAGCGCGCGAATAACCTTTAGTTTTTCATCGCGCACCGCATCAGGATCAAATTTGGATGGGGGTTCCATGGCAATCAAGCACAGCAATTGCATCAAATGGTTTTGCACCATATCGCGCATCGCACCCGATTGATCATAATACCCCCCGCGCCCACCGACACCAACGGTTTCGGAAACGGTGATTTGAATGTGATCAATGAACTGCGCATTCCACAGCGGTTCAAACAACATGTTGCCAAACCGCACAGCCATCAGGTTTTGAACTGTTTCTTTGCCCAAATAGTGATCAATGCGATAAATCTGATCTTCGCGGAAATGTTTGGCCAAGGTTGCGTTCAGGGCACGCGCGGTTTCCAAATCCTTGCCAAAGGGTTTTTCAACAACGATGCGGCTGTCACGTTGCGCGATATCATGATCATGCAGGCGTTCGGCCAAATCCCCAAATAAGGCAGGCGCGACCGAGAAATAAAAGGCCCGCACGTATCCATCACGCATCTTTGATTTCAGCGCGGCCCAACCTGCCGAACCTTTGGCATCGACATGAATATAAGAGACGCGTGACAAAAATTCGTCCACGTCAGGCTCAGAATGGTCAATCGCGCCAAATTCGGCAATCGCCGCGCGCACGATGTCACGATATTCCTCATCGCTCAGCTCCGATCGCGCCGCACCAATGATTTGCGCCTCGTGCGGCATTTGCCCTGACAGATGGCGGCGGAATAACCCAGGTAGAATTTTGCGTTTTGCCAAATCCCCCGTGCCACCAAAAATCGTTAAATCAAAGGGATCAACGGGTATAACGCGAGAAACCATTTTTACATTCTTCCTTTGTTCGCTGCTCTTGGTTGAATACCATGTTAGCGCTAACTTGCGCGCCTTCTACTGTGATGTGTCCTGAATGTCTAGGAATAAAGGTGCATCACAACACTGTTATATGCATTTGGAAAACCTTGCACGTCACGTTTCTGTTGTTACTGTCATACTACCACAGGAACAGGCAGGTCCATGAAAGATATTGAGCAAACCGATGATGCGCAAAAATTCGAACACCCAACCATCACAGCCAAGGGTGAAGAGCGCGCGTGGGTCAGTCTTGAACAATTAGAGACGCTTTGGGTGAACACAGGGACGCTGTGCAATATCGAATGCGTGAATTGTTACATCGAAAGCTCACCCACCAACGATCAGTTGGTGTATTTCAAAGCAAGTGATTTACGCACCTATTTGAATGAAAGCGCCGATCATAACATGCCTGTCACCGAAATTGGATTCACGGGCGGCGAACCCTTTATGAATAGCGAAATCATTGACATGCTGCGCCTGTCGCTGGAACGAGGATTTTCAGTGTTGGTGTTAACAAACGCAATGCTGCCCATGATGCGGCGTACTGTGCGCGATGGTTTGGCCGCGTTGAACGCGGCCTATCCCGGCAAAATGACCCTGCGCATTTCATTGGATCATCACAGCGCAAAAATGCATGATTTGGAACGGGGTGGAGGAAGTTTTGAAAAAACGCTGATTGGTATGCGCTGGCTGCGGGATGCTGGGATTAAAATGGCAGTTGCGGGGCGCACATTATGGGATGAAACCGAAGCTGACGCCCGTTCGGGTTTTGCGGCCCTGTATCAGGCAGAGGGATTTGACATTGACGCCCATGCGCCCGCCGAAACAGTCTTATTTCCCGAAATAACAGGCACCTTAGATGTGCCTGAAATCACAACAGCCTGTTGGGGTATTTTGAAAAAAGATCCAAGGGACTTGATGTGCTCAAATGCTCGGATGGTTGTGCGCCGCAAAGGGGCCGATTCCCCCGCGGTTTTGGCCTGCACCCTTCTGGCCTATGATCCGCAGTTTGAATTGGGCCCAACGTTGCGGGATGCAGATCGCGACGTGCGCCTAAACCACCCCCATTGCGCGAAATTCTGTGTTTTGGGTGGGGCAAGCTGTAGCGGGTAAACGTACCTGGATCATCAGCTAAGGCCGCGCCAACTCACCACCCCCGATAAACACAGGCGCGCCCGTTGTGCTGGGGCCGCTGGTTGGGCGTTTGTTCAACACACGCGCCGCCAGATAGGCAAAGGCCTGCGCCTCTAGCATATCGCCGTTTAAACCGTGATGTTCCACCGCCAACACAGGCACCCCCAATCCTGCGCGCAGCATGGACATGATGACGGGGTTATGCCGCCCGCCGCCGCAGACCAACACTTGGGATACAGGTGCGGGCATGAGTTCCATCCCCGTTGCAACCGTGGCCGCGATGATCGCGCACAGTGTTGCGGCGCCATCTGCGGCATTCATGTGCGCAACCAACTCCGCAATCTGGGGAAAACTGTTCCGATCCAATGATTTGGGCGGCAGTTTGCGAAAATAAGGCGTGTTTAAAAACGCCCGCACCACGTCCATATCAGGCGTCCCAGTCGCGGCCAAGGCACCATGCGCATCATAGGCATGTCCCGAACGCTCCATCATAAAATCATTCAGCGGCGCATTTGCGGGTCCTGTGTCAAAGGCCAAGACAGCTCCCAGATCGGTAACATCATCCAGACGCGGGTCCACATACGTGATGTTCCCCACGCCCCCTAAATTCAGGAAGGCAATAGGGTCGCTTACTCCAATATATTTCGCACAAGCAAAATGAAAAAACGGGGCCAAGGGTGCGCCGTGCCCACCCAAGGCCACGTCCGCGCTGCGAAAATCCCAGACCACGGGATAGCCCGTATCACGCGCCAGTTGCTCACCATCCCCCACCTGCAACGTGCGCCGGTTGTCGGGATCATGCGCCAGTGTTTGTCCATGAAATCCGATCAAATCAACCGATCCCGCATCCAAGGCCGCAAAGGCACGGGCATGCAAGCGCGTCACCAATTTCGCCGCCGCACGTACATGCAATCCGCCCCACTGCCCCATCGCGCGGTGCAGGATTTGACGCTCATCTTCTGAATAAGGAACATACGCCGTTCTGCCAAATTCCTGAACCGTGATGCCATCCGTCACAACCTCGGCCACATCAATCCCGTCCATTGATGTGCCCGACATCATACCAACAACACGAATTGCGTCACTCATGGCTTTTCCTTTCTTGCAAGGATCGCTATAGCAATGACGCAATCCCTATTCAGGAGCAAGAGATGACCTTTACACCTAAATCAGATTTCCTTCAGATCATGCTAGAACGCGGATTTGTTGCGGACTGCACTGAGTACGATGGATTGGACGAAGCGCTGTGTAAAGGGGGCATGCCCGCCTATATCGGATTTGACGCAACGGCCAGTTCGCTGCATGTGGGCAGCCTAATCCAAATCATGATGCTGCGTTGGTTGCAAAAAACGGGCGGTCGTCCGATCACGTTGATGGGCGGTGGCACGACCAAGGTGGGTGACCCATCGTTTCGCGCCGATGAACGCCCCCTGCTGACGTCTGATATGATTGATCAAAACATCGCAGGTATTAAAAAAGTGTTTTCCGCATATCTTGATTATAATGACGCGCCCAATGGCGCCATGATGATCAACAACGCGGAATGGTTGGATGAGCTGAACTACCTTGAATTCTTGCGTGATATCGGGCGCCATTTCAGCGTGAACCGTATGTTGTCCTTTGAATCGGTGAAATCACGCTTGGATCGGGAACAATCGCTGTCCTTCCTTGAATTCAACTACATGATCCTTCAGGCCTATGATTTCCTTGAACTGCACAACCGCTATGGATGCATGTTGCAGATGGGCGGTTCGGATCAGATGGGCAACATTATCAATGGCATGGAATTGACCCGCCGCGTGGCTGAGGATCGTGTGTTTGGCCTAACCTCGCCCCTATTGACCACATCGGATGGGAAAAAGATGGGCAAATCGCAAAATGGGGCAGTTTGGCTGAATGCGGATATGTTGTCACCCTATGAATTTTGGCAATTCTGGCGCAACACGACGGATGCGGATGTGTTACGGTTCCTAAAATTATACACCGAACTGCCTGTTGCGGAATGTGATCGCCTTGGTGCGCTTGCGGGTTCTGAAATTAATGATGCCAAGGTGATTTTGGCAAATGAGGTCACCGCATTGCTGCATGGTGCAGAGGCCGCTAAAGCGGCCGAAGCCACCGCGCGCGAAGTCTTTGAAAAAGGCGGTGTTGGCGATGATCTGCCTACATTGACCCTAAGCCATGATGAGATTGGTGATGGGGTTTCAGTCGTGCAATTGATCGTGAAATCGGGCCTTGTGAAATCCGGCAAAGAAGCCAAGCGCCTGATTGCCGAAAACGGTGCCAAGTTGAACGATAAACCCCTGACAGACGGGGGTCTGATGATCACCGCAGAAGCGTTGTCATCGCCTATCAAATTGTCCGCGGGTAAAAAACGCCACGCTTTGGTGCAACTGGGGTAATCCAGCACCAGTACGTCCATCAAAAAAGGGCACAGTGCAGTTCGCATCTGTGCCCTTTTTGGTTTTAAAGTTTGGGGTTTAGTCGATCACCGATACCTTCATCATCGCATCGGGTTGACCGATCACGGCACCATTGCTCCCCTTGCCCAGTTTGATCGTATCCACAACGTCCATGCCCTTGGTAACTTGTCCGATCACTGTGTATTGACCGTTTAGAAAATAACCTGGTTCAAACATGATAAAGAACTGGCTATTCGCGCTGTTGGGGCTTTGCGAACGGGCCATGCCCACAACACCGCGATCATAAGGCACATCCGAAAATTCGGCAGTTAGGTTGGGATAGCTTGAGCCGCCACGTCCTGCATAGGACAGGTTGCCACCCATTTTACCGTATTCCACATCACCCGTTTGGGCCATGAAGCCTTCGATCACGCGGTGAAACACCACGCCGTCATAGGCCCCTTCTAAGGCGAGGCGCGTAATCCGCTCCGCGTGTTGTGGGGCGACATCTTCGAATAGGTCAATGGTGATTGTCCCATTCGCCTGCCCTGCAACCTGAATTTCAATGCCTGTGGCCTGTGCCGTCCCTGCCATCAGGCCCAAGATCAACGCAAGCTTACGCATCGGCAGCAACCTTCACGCTGATCATGCGATCAGGATGCATGGGTGGTTCGCCTTTCACGATGGCATCCACATGTTCCATGCCTGAAGTCACACGGCCATAGACTGTGTATTGACGGTTTAGGAAATGGTTGTCGTTAAAGTTGATGAAAAACTGGCTGTTTGCGCTGTCTGGGTTTTGCGAACGCGCTGCACCCAAAGTACCGCGATCGTGCGGGATACCAGAAAATTCCTGCGCAACATTTGGCAGGTCGGAACCACCGCGGCCCGCCATACCGATATCGAAATCATTTTCCATATTGCCGTATTGCACGTCACCCGTTTGCGCCATGAACCCGTCAATCACACGGTGGAAACACACATTGTCATATTGGCCAGAGCGCGCCAATTCCTTCATGCGTGCGCAGTGATTTGGGGCAATATTAGGTAGCAGTTCAATCACAACTGTTCCGTCCTTAAGCTCTATTAGGATTGTGTTTTCTGGGTCTTTATACTCGGCCATCGGGCGCTCCTATCTGAATTGTTGGGCATTACCTAAAGTTCTTTGGCACTTAGGACAAGATGCAGCATTGACCAATTTGCCAAAACACGCGATCTAGCGCCCAACGTAACGAAGACTATGGGTGGCATTATGGGCTGGAAAACACTGGATGACATGGAATTGGCAGGCAAACGCGTTTTAACACGCGTTGATATCAATGTGCCAATGCAGGATGGTCATGTGATGGACGCCACCCGTATTGAAAAAATTGCCCCCACCGTGCGTGACATTCTAGCCGCAGGCGGCACACCGATCCTATTGGCCCATTTAGGACGGCCCAAGGGCGAACGCGTGGATGGGATGAGCCTGCGCCATTTGGTGCCCGCGCTGGAACAACACCTATCCGCCCCCGTTTTGTTTGTGGCAGATTGCGTTGGCCCCGCCACCGCAGCGGCGATTGGTGCGGCCCAACAGGGTCAGGTTGTCTTGTTGGAAAACACCCGTTTTCACAAAGCCGAGGAAAAGAATGACGCCGATTTTACCGATCAATTGGCGGCCTTGGGTGATGTTTATTGTAATGATGCCTTTTCGGCGGCGCACCGTGCACATGCCTCAACCGAAGGAGTGGCGCGCCGCCTGCCCTCCTGTGCGGGCCGCTTGATGCAAGCCGAACTCAGCGCGCTCGAAGCCGCGCTTGCAACCCCAAAACGTCCCGTTGTTGCTGTGGTCGGGGGCGCGAAAGTTTCAACCAAATTAGAGCTGTTGGGGAATTTGGTGGCCAAGGTGGATTATTTAGTGATTGGGGGCGGTATGGCAAACACCTTCCTTGCGGCACAAGGTTTGGATGTTGGCAAATCGCTAGCTGAACATGACATGACAGGCACCGCCACAGAAATTATAGCCAAAGCCGCAGGCGAAGATTGCAAAATCATTCTGCCGCGAGATGTGGTCGTTGCCCGCGAATTCGCCGCGAACGCCGCAAACGAAACAGTGGCCGCCGATGCGTGCCCCGTGGATGCGATGATCCTGGATGCAGGACCAGAGAGTGTTGCGCAAATCACAGAAGTGTTCAAATCGGCCAAAACCCTGATTTGGAACGGACCTTTGGGTGCGTTTGAGATCGAACCCTTTGATCGGGCCACAAACGCCGCTGCTGCTGCTGCCGCGCAACTATCCCAAACAGGTGATTTGATTTCTGTGGCAGGCGGAGGTGACACAGTTGCCGCATTGAATAATGCCGAGGCCGCGGATAAGTTTACATACATCTCAACCGCGGGCGGCGCGTTTTTAGAATGGATGGAGGGCAAAACCCTTCCCGGTGTCGCGGCCCTTAATCAGTAGGGTTACACGTTGTGAAACGGATTGGTCTTGTCGCACTTGGATGCATCGCATTTTTTAGCTTGGGCGTATATGCAACGGCGCAAATGATGTCGGGCCACTCTGGCCATCACATGCACCATAGTGGAAACGGACAACACTAACACGACGAAGTGATGCCGATGCTAAACGGTAAGAACACGACACAGGACGAAGTGGCACATATGCGCACACTGTTCCAACAACATCCCGCTATTACGCGAGATGTCAAAAACATCGAAAACGGGATTGTCACCACCACCCTATCCGATGATCCCAAGGTGGCAGATTCCCTGATCAATCACGTGGCCGAAATGATCACCCGCGTCGAACAAGGCGACAACCCCGAAGTCCCGATCCAAAGCCCGACCCTGTCCATCCGATTTGAACAGGGCGCTAGCATTGAAACAGAGATCGAGATTGTGGAAAACGGTGTGATCGTGACCCAAACCTCGGATAATGGCGATGTGGTTGCCGCCTTGCAAAAACACGCAAGCGAAGTATCCGATTTGGCCGCGCGCGGCATGGTTGCCGTTCACGAACAAATGATGAAGGCAAACCACGGCGGATAAGCCATCAAAAAACTTCATCCAATGATAGCGCAACCAGAATTGCGCACCTCGTCCTATGTCGGTACTACCAAAGAAAAGTATAGATGTAGGACGTTTTCATGAGCCAAGACACCAGATCCCAACAATTCGACCGTATCAAATCCGCGCCTGGATTTATTGCAGCTTTGGATCAATCTGGTGGATCAACGCCAAAGGCATTGAAGTTGTATGGTGTTGAGGAAAACGAATATTCTGGTGACGGTGAAATGTTCGACCTGATCCACCAAATGCGTTCGCGCATCATGACATCCTCTGCATTCAATGGGGATCGTGTTTTGGGCGCCATCCTGTTTGAAATGACCATGGATCGTGAAGTTGAGGGCACCCCTGCCGCCGATTACCTGTGGAACACTTGTGGCGTTGTGCCGTTTCTTAAGGTGGATAAAGGATTGGCAGATCCTGAAAACGACACGCGCGTTTTGAAACCCATGCCTGATTTGGACGCGCTTTTGGCACGTGCCGTCGAAAAGAACATCTTTGGCACAAAAATGCGCTCCGTCATTGATGGGGCCAATGACGCTGGGATCGCCGCCGTGGTGGATCAGCAATTCGACATCGGCATTCAGATTTTGGGCCACGGCCTGATACCAATCATCGAACCAGAGGTCACCATCAGCATTACAGATAAAGCCGAGGCAGAACAAATCCTGCATGATCACATTTTGCGCCGCTTGAACACCCTATCAGACGATCAAAACATCATGCTGAAGCTGACCCTGCCAGAGGTTTCAAACCTATATGCGGATTTGGCCGATCACTCCCGTGTTTTGCGTGTCGTTGCCCTATCAGGGGGATATGCGATGGATGAAGCAAACGCACGATTGTCCAAGAACCGCGATATGATCGCAAGCTTTTCTCGGGCATTGACCGAAAAACTAAATGCCAAGCAAAGCGATGCTGAATTTGACAGGGCCCTAGATGGCGCGATTGAAAGTATTTATCAGGCATCTATCGCAAACTAACCCTTTGGATAGGCTATAGATTCAAAAGACCCGCATGGATTTTGCGGGTTTTTTTATTTTTCGACTCATTAGGGGATTCACAAAACGAATCACCTGTGACATACTACTGACACAACAATAAAAGCCCTAAAAAATAGGGCTGAGGCAGTCTATGAGCAACAAAAGTACACTTCCCTGGGGCATGATTGCAGGCATTGCATTTGCAATGGCCTTGGGGATGTACTTTACCTTTGCGGCCGTTCAGGGCGATTACGGATTGTTCCGCCGCGCCGAAATTCTGAACGAAGCGGCCAAATTAGAAACGGAACTGGCAGGCCTTCATGCGGAAATCGCATCTTTGGAAAATTTGACGCGTCGCATGTCAGATGATTATCTTGATATCGATTTATTGGATCAGCAATCACGCGATATTCTGGGCCAAATCCGCGCGGACGAGATCATCATTCGTTAAACCGCTTGTGATTTATACAGTTTAAATAAGCACAGATTGAATTTGCCTGTTTAACGCATTCATGACCTTATTCAGAGCCATGAGCATTCGAATGGCAATTCATGTTGCGATCCTCACCTAAACCAATCTGACCCTTTCATATCTAAAATCGCATGTTTCATTGCTTTTTTTGCATAGCTGTCATGCAACGAAACTTTTTCCTCGCTCTTTTACAAATTTTGCTTTAATAGATAGTTTAACGCTAAACTATTTTTTATGAGGTGTTTTTATGGCCGCTAAAAAAGCCGCTGCCAAGCCGAATGTATCGGCGGACGAGCTGAAAACCTATTACCGCGATATGTTGCTGATCCGACGCTTTGAAGAAAAGGCAGGGCAATTATACGGAATGGGTCTGATTGGTGGATTTTGTCACCTTTATATCGGGCAAGAGGCCGTTGTTGTTGGCCTAGAATCCGTTGCAGAAGAGGGCGATAAGCGCATCACATCCTACCGCGATCACGGTCACATGCTGGCCTGTGGCATGGATGCAAATGGCGTTATGGCGGAATTAACAGGACGCGAGGGTGGCTATTCCAAGGGGAAAGGCGGCTCAATGCACATGTTTAGCAAGGAAAAACATTTCTACGGCGGCCACGGCATTGTTGGGGCGCAGGTGCCATTGGGTGCGGGATTGGCCTTTGCCGACAAATACTTGGACAATGGGCGCGTAACATTCACCTATTTCGGGGATGGTGCAGCGAACCAAGGACAGGTTTACGAAACCTTTAACATGGCGGCCCTTTGGTCCCTGCCCGTTGTGTTTGTGATTGAAAATAACCAATACGCCATGGGGACTGCGCAGGCGCGCTCCACCTCGACCGAGGATATTCACACACGCGGTAAACCCTTTGGCATCCCGGGTGAGGCGGTTGATGGCATGGATGTTCTGGCCGTTAAGGCTGCCGGCGCCAAGGCCGTTGCGCATTGTCGGTCTGGCAAAGGTCCGTACATTCTGGAAATCAAAACCTATCGCTATCGCGGTCACTCTATGTCGGATCCTGCAAAATATCGCACCCGCGAAGAGGTACAGAAAATGCGCGACGAACGCGATCCCATTGAAAATGTGCGCATCATGCTGGTCGAAGGCGGCCATGCGACCGAGGATGATTTGAAAGCGATCGACAAAGAGATCAAAGAAATCGTCAACGCATCCGCAGAATTTGCCAAAACAAGCCCAGAGCCCGCCTTGGACGAGCTTTGGACAGATATCTACGCATAAGGAGACGACAAAAGATGGCAACCGAAATTCTTATGCCCGCCCTGTCCCCCACAATGGAAGAAGGCACACTTGCAAAATGGCTTGTGAAAGAGGGGGATACCGTTTCCTCTGGCGACATTATCGCCGAAATTGAAACCGATAAGGCCACCATGGAGTTTGAGGCCGTGGATGAAGGCACCATTGGCAAATTGCTGATCGCAGAGGGCACCGAGGGCATAAAAGTGAACAGCCCAATCGCCGTCCTGCTAGAGGATGGAGAAGATGCCTCTGCCGTTGATGCAGCACCGTCATCTGCCGCTGCAGATGACGCGGGCGATAAGGCGGCCGCACCTGCTGCGGCCCCCGCAGAGCCCGCCACCCCCGCCGCGGCGCCAGCACCCGTTGTTTCAAACGCCTCCCCTGATTGGCCCGGGGATACGCCGATGAAACAACAAACCGTACGCGAAGCGCTGCGCGACGCCATGGCCGAGGAAATGCGCCGCGATGACGCCGTTTATCTAATGGGCGAAGAGGTCGCGGAATACCAAGGCGCATACAAAGTGTCCCAAGGTTTGCTTGATGAATTCGGGTCACGCCGCGTGATTGATACCCCCATCACCGAACACGGCTTTGCTGGGATCGCCACAGGCTCTGCCTTCGCTGGTTTGCGCCCGATTGTGGAATTTATGACCTTTAACTTTGCGATGCAGGCGATTGACCACATCATTAATTCCGCCGCCAAAACGCTCTATATGTCGGGCGGTCAAATGGGCGCTCCCATGGTGTTTCGCGGTCCAAACGGTGCCGCCGCCCGCGTGGGTGCACAACACTCTCAGGATTATGCCGCATGGTATACACAGGTTCCGGGCCTAAAGGTTGTTATGCCCTATTCTGCAGCCGATGCAAAAGGGTTGATGAAAACCGCGATCCGCGACAATAACCCTGTGATTTTCCTTGAAAATGAAATCCTCTATGGGCGCAGCTTTGATGTTCCTGCCATGGATGATTTCACCATTCCCTTTGGCAAGGCACGCATTTGGCGCGAAGGCAGCGATGTGACGCTCGTCTCTTTTGGGATTGGCATGCAATACGCGCTTGAGGCCGCAGAGAAGCTTGAGGCCGATGGCATCTCTGCCGAGGTGATCGACCTGCGCACATTGCGTCCCATTGATTATGACACGGTGATCGCCTCTGTCATGAAAACAAATCGCTGCGTCACTGTGGAAGAGGGGTGGCCTGTTGGCTCTATCGGCAATCATTTGTCCGCAACCATTATGGAACGCGCCTTTGATTACTTGGACGCCCCTGTTTTGAACTGCACGGGCAAGGATGTTCCAATGCCTTACGCCGCAAATCTGGAACGCCACGCTTTGATCACAACTGATGAAGTGATCACCGCCGTGAAACACGTGACGTATCGCTAAGGAATTTTGACATGCCTATTGAAATTTTAATGCCCGCCCTGTCCCCCACAATGGAAGAAGGCACACTTGCAAAATGGCTTGTGAAAGAGGGGGATACCGTTTCCTCTGGCGACATTATCGCCGAAATTGAAACCGATAAGGCCACCATGGAGTTTGAGGCCGTGGATGAAGGCACCATTGGCAAATTGCTGATCGCAGAAGGCAGCGAAGGCGTCAAAGTCAATGCTTTAATCGCAGTCTTGTTAGAGGACGGAGAAGAGGCCTCAGATGCAGTGCCGTCATCTGCATCCGCAGATGACGCGGGCGATAAGGCGGCCGCGACAGCGGTCTCCGCAGAGCCCGCCACACCCACTGCAGAACGCTCAGCGACCCCTGCCCCTGCGGCACCTGCAGCATCAGATGGGACGCGTATTTTCGCCTCTCCTCTGGCACGTCGCATCGCCGCCGACCAAGGTCTTGAACTTTCTGCGCTTCAGGGCTCAGGCCCGCACGGACGTATTGTAAAGGCCGATGTTTTGGCCGCGGGCGATGCCCCTGCGAAACCCGCTCCGACAGCCGGGCCCGCAGTCAGCGCCGCAACACCCGCGCCTGCACCTTCAGTTTCTGCGGATGCAATTGCGAAAATCTATACAAACCGTGAATTCACGGAAATTCCGTTGGATGGAATGCGTAAAACAATTGCCGCACGTCTGACAGAAGCAAAACAAACCATCCCGCATTTCTATCTGCGCCGGGATATCAAAATCGACAATTTGCTCAGCTTCCGTGGGCAACTCAACAAACAGCTTGAGGCACGTGGTGTCAAACTGTCGGTCAATGATTTCATCATCAAGGCCTGTGCCCTTGCTTTGCAAACTGTGCCTGCGGCAAATGCAGTTTGGGCGGGTGATCGTGTTTTACAACTCACCCCCTCTGATGTGTCCGTTGCCGTCGCGATTGAGGGTGGCTTATTCACCCCAGTTCTAAAGGATGCAGAGCAAAAATCGCTCTCTACCCTCTCTGCCGAGATGAAAGATCTCGCAACGCGTGCACGTTCGAAAAAACTGGCCCCACATGAATATCAGGGCGGAAGTTTTGCAATTTCCAATTTGGGCATGTTTGGCATCGATAATTTCGACGCGGTTATCAACCCACCCCACGGCGCAATTTTGGCCGTTGGCGCGGGTGTCAAGAAACCTGTCATTGATGAGGACGGCCAAGTCAGCGTTGCCACAGTAATGTCCGTCACACTTTCCGTCGATCATAGAGTGATTGATGGGGCCCTGGGCGCGGAATTGCTTCAGGCGATTGTCGATAACCTTGAAAACCCAATGGGCATGTTGGCATAAATTAAAAAACGTGCCTCACGGCCCGTTTTTTTATCGGTCTATGTAATGATCCATCGACACCGATGGTGTCGCGCAGCCAGATTCTCCAACAATCTTCGCGGGCACACCTGCCACGGTTTTCTTGGCAGGCACATCATGCAATACAACCGATCCTGCTGCGATGCGGCTGCACATGCCCACAGTGATGTTTCCCAAAACCTTGGCCCCTGCACCAATCAGGACCCCATCGGCGATTTTCGGATGACGATCCCCATCATCTTTGCCAGTCCCGCCCAAGGTGACCGCATGTAGCATGGACACATTGTTTCCAACCACTGCCGTTTCGCCAATCACGATAGAATGCGCGTGATCAATCATGATCCCTTGTCCCATTTTGGCGCCTGGGTGAATATCAACTCCGAACATTTCGGAAATGCGCATTTGGAACATCTGCGCCATATCATTGCGCCCCTGCTGCCACAGCCAATGCGCAATGCGATAGGCCTGAATCGCTTGGAAACCCTTGAAATAAAGGAGAGGCTGCAAAAAGCGATGGCAGGATGGGTCACGCTCATAAACCGCAACGATATCCGCACGCGCGGCCATAGCCAAACTTGTATCCGCTGCATAGGCCTCATCACAGATTTCACGCAAAATTTGTTCGGACATTTCGCTTGAGGCAAGCTTGGTCGCGATGCGATAGGCTAAGGCCTCTTCAATCGAAGAATGATGTAAAACGCAGGAATGCACAACACCGCCCAACAGCGGTTCATTTTCAACAGCTACATGGGCTTCATTGATCAAACGATCCCAAACAGGATCCATGCCGACCACAGAGGACTGAACATTTTCCATGTTTATGACACCTTTTCGCGCTAAACCCGTGAGTTTGATCATTTGTCCGTTGGTGCACAACCTAATGTTTTAATTGCAAACTACAAGTGCTTACGGGTTGGCCAACCCATTTTCATTCGCATCTTCAAAGAAGAACGCATGCTTGAGATTTGGGTAAAATCAGACAGCAACGAGTTTAAGTTATTCAAAGACTATGAAATTTGTAATTTTTCAGGCGATTTGGGACCAAAGTTGAAGGAAGGCGACAGACAATCGCCTGAAGGTTTCTATTCTGTAGGGGCAAAGGCGATAAACCAAATAGTAGTTTTCATCTCTCATTCAATCTGGGCTTTCCTAACGCTTATGATCAATCACACCAGAGAACGGGAAGTTATTTAATGGTGCATGGTGATTGTGTTTCTGTCGGTTGCTACGCAATGACAGACGGTGCAATTGAAGAAATTTACCTGTTGGTTGAAGCTGCGCTGCAAAGCGGACAACCATCAGTACCAGTCCATGCGTTTCCATTTCGAATGACCAGCGAACGACTTTCAGCGGAAACGGAAAATCAATGGTTTGATTTTTTGATGAATCTTAAGGCTGGATATGACATGTTTCAAATCACTGGTTTGCCACCCAGTGTCACGGTCCTCGATCAGGCGTATATATCTGATGACAAAGATCAAAATTGATCACCAACGAATTTTCTTGACGCCAAGCTGCCCGAGGTGGCGACTAAAGTGCGGCCTGTTTTGCCGATGGCAAACCTGCGATTTTACCGAGAGGGAAGCGCCTTGCCAATCTGTCGATTGGCTGGGTGTTAAGAAACAGTTGGTTCAACATTCAGTCGCTTGGACATGAAACCTTGATCTTATCGTACCAGATCATGCCAGCGCGATTAATTATTCGACTGCGCTTCGATCTTGCGCCATGCGGCCACGTTGCGATTGTGTTCCGCCAGCGTTTCGGCAAAGGCATGTCCACCCGTTCCATCGGCCACAAAGAAGATGTAATCTGTCGCCTCGGGATTAAGCGCCGCTTCAATCGCAGCGCGACCGGGGTTCGCGATGGGTGTGGGCGGGAGTCCACGGATTTTATAGGTGTTCCACGGTGTTTCGCGGTCCAATTCACTGCGCCGCAAACCACGTCCCAAAACGCCCTCGCCCCGTGTTATGCCATAAATCACCGTCGGGTCAGTCTGTAGCGGCATACCGCGGTTCAAACGGTTCACAAAAACGCTCGACACAATGCGGCGTTCATCAGGAACGGATGTTTCCTTTTCAATTATGGATGCCAAAATCAACGCCTCGGACTTATTGGCAAGGGGCAGATCGTCTGCCCGTGCATCCCACGCCACGTTCAGGATATCGGCCTGACGCGCAACCATACGGTTTACAACATCCTGACGCGTTTCGCCCCGTTGCAATTCATAGGAATATGGGGCCATCATCCCTTCGGCAGGCACATCGCCTATATCACCGCGCAAATACGCGATCCCCTTTAGGGTTTCGATAATTTGCCAATTCGTGACCCCTTCGGCCATGGCAATGCGATGACGGGCATCCCCACGCTCTAACACAGGCGCAAATTCGGTTGGGCGTGCCTCACCCAATTTGTAGGATGCAATATCAACCAAGCGTTCGGTCGCAGGATCCAATTCGCGCAGCTGCACCGTGGTTGAGGCAACGCCAATGCGATAGACAATCTCAGATCCGCAGGTGTTCGCCCCGCCACGGGTCACGATATCGGTCACCTCGGCCATGGAGGCGCCCGCAGGGATCAGGAAACTGCCTGCCTTAAGGCGTGTGGTTTTTTCCTCATACCGCGCGCCGATACGCAAAAACGCGGCACTTTGCACCGCGCCCTGCTCTGCCAAGCGATCTGCGGTATCACGAAAATTCGCACCCGAAGGCACGCGAAAACACATGGATGCCTCAAGCGGGCCTTGCGCTGCATAGTGCCCCTTGGCCCAGATGCCCAAACCACCCATGACCAAGAACATAACAATCAGCAGCGTTAAACCGTTTGAGGCAACCCCACGCCACATTAAGAGACGCGTCCCAACAAGAGGCTGGCGTTTGTGCCACCAAATCCAAAGGAGTTTGACAGCGCATAGTTGATTTCACGCTCCCGCTTTGCATTGGGGGCCAAATCAACAGGGGTTTCAACGGCCACATTGTCCAAATTGATTGTGGGCGGTGCCACCTGATCGCGGATCGCAAGGATGGTAAAGATCGCCTCAATCGCGCCTGCGGCCCCCAATAGGTGGCCTGTTGCGGATTTTGTGGATGTCATGGTCAATTTGCCCGCGGCATCGCCCATCATACGTTCCACGGCACCTAGTTCGATAACATCGGCCATGGTCGATGTGCCGTGTGCGTTGATATAATCCAATGCAGATGGCTCAAGCCCCGCTTTGGCAAGGGCCGCACGCATCGCGCGTTCACCGCCCTCTCCGTCCTCGGACGGAGCAGTGATGTGATAGGCATCGCCTGAGAGGCCATAGCCCAAAACCTCGGCGTAAATTTTTGCACCACGTGCTTTGGCGTGTTCATATTCTTCTAACACAACAATCCCTGCGCCTTCGCCCATGACAAACCCATCACGGTCCGCGTCATAGGGGCGGGATGCCTTTTCTGGTTCATCCGCGCGTTTTGTGGACAGTGCCTTACAGGCATTGAAACCCGCGATGCCGATTTCGCAAATCGCGGCCTCTGCCCCGCCTGCAACCATCACATCCGCGTCTGAGGTCATGATCAAACGTGCCGCATCCCCAATCGCATGCGCACCTGTTGAACAGGCGGTCACAACCGAATGGTTCGGGCCCTTAAACCCGTGTTTGATGCTGACTTGACCAGAAATCAGGTTGATCAATGCACCTGGAATAAAGAAGGGGGATACGCGACGCGGGCCTTTTTCCTTGATCAACAGGGATGTTTCCGCAATCGATTGCAAACCACCGATCCCCGAACCAATCATCACACCCGTGCGCAGGCGGCCCTCTTCATCCTCGGGTACCCAGCCAGAATCACGCACCGCCATTTCGGCCGCCGCGATCCCATAAAGAATGAAATCATCCACCTTGCGGCGTTCCTTGGGTTCCATCCAATCATCGGGATTAAAGGTGCCGTCCGTTCCATCCCCATAGGGGATTTCGCAGGCGTATTTTGTCGCCACGTTCGATGCATCAAAATGCGTGATCGGACCTGCACCTGATTGACCATCCAATAGACGTGTCCATGTTTCTTCTACACCTGATGCAAGTGGTGTAACCAACCCTAATCCTGTAACGACGACGCGACGCATCTGTCTGCCCCTTTATTTCCAAAAATGCTCTGATGCCCATATAGGCGGTTTTTGGTGTTCAAGCAAGCATACGCTGATCCAAAAACACCCCCTTAAAACGCAAAAAACCCCTGCAAATCAGAGGTTTTAAACGGTTCTGAACCTGCGAAATTATGCAGCTTCTGAGATGAACTTGACCGCGTCACCAAATGACTGGATGTTCTCTGCGGCGTCATCAGGAATTTCAATTCCGAATTCTTCTTCGAATGCCATAACAAGCTCAACAGTGTCCAAGCTGTCTGCGCCAAGATCATCAATGAAAGAAGCGTTGTCGACAACTTTGTCTTCGTCTACGCCTAGGTGCTCTACAACAATTTTCTTTACGCGGTCTGCGATATCGCTCATCGTATTTTATCCTCTTTTAATTCGGGCAGCGCCCAGTTCCTGCAAACTGCAGTCGTTTTGCCTATCATCAGGATGCCCGAAAATAAGCTCCACACCAAGCACTGCTCAAGCTGCGCGTGGCAAATCTAGGGGCGCTATAGCATAATCAATGCATTTGGCAAACGCTTTCGCGCAGAAACCCGTGAAAAGCGCTGATTTCGCCCCATGACGCACCAGATATGGTGATGATCGTGGAAATTTCTACTCTATCTGTCGAAAAAGATTCGCGGGATTGGCCAGCAATCTGTTGATAGACAAATGGTTTGCCCCCTCCTATCATCATGTGTGGTTCACAGGATAAGGGAAATCACGTGTCATTTAGCATCCATACCCCATTGATCGAAAGCCTGCCGCTCTCAAACATCTGCGGAACGCGGGTTTTTGCGAAAATGGATGCCTTGCAACCTTCTGGATCCTTTAAAATGCGGGGGATCGGATATGCGGCGCAACACTATGCCACGCAGGGTGCAAAGCGGTTGATTTCCTCCTCTGGTGGAAATGCGGGATTGGCGGTGGCCTATGCGGGGCGTACCTTGGGCTTGCCTGTGTTGGTGGTGGTCCCCGAAACCACACCACAGCGCGCGATTGACCTGTTGCAACAGGAAAAGGCCGATGTGATCGTTCATGGCACCAGTTGGGTTGAGGCGAACGCATTGGCCCAGTCAAAGCGCACAGAAACAGACGCCTTTTTTCATCCATTTGACGATCCCCTATTGTGGGAGGGGCACGCAAGCATGATTGACGAAGTTGTGGCAGATGGGTTGCGCCCCGATGCCGTGATCCTGTCTGTGGGTGGGGGTGGATTATTGGCGGGTGTTCATCATGGCTTGATCCGCAATGGGTTAAACACAACACCCATCTTAGCGCTGGAAACCCATGGCATGGCCTCCTATCACGCTGCACTGAATGCGGGGGGTCCAGTGACGCTAGATGCCGTCAGCGGTGTGGCCACATCGCTTGGTGCGAAACAAGTATGTCAGCAGGCCTATGACATAGCACAAACCCACGACATCCGCAGTGTGTTGGTGTCGGATAAAGAGGCGGTTGATGCCTGTTTTTCATTCCTAAGCGACCATCGCATTTTGGTTGAACCCGCCTGTGGCGCCGCCTTGGCCGCGATTTATGCAGGTTATGTTGACCTAAGCGGTTTTAAAAATGTGCTGATGATCGCCTGTGGGGGATCAACAACCCCGATTGAGACATTGACGCAGTATCGGGATGCGTTGAAGTGACGTGTTTGTGGTATCACTCAACCTATGATGAAAAATTCGCTATTCTATCCCAGCCAATCGCCAGATTGGCAGACGCCGACCGCCCCCACGGGCAGCGTCTTCGTCGCCACCCTCGGTCGGCTTAGCACAATAGTGAAAACAAAAACGGGCGGTGCATTCCCACCGCCCGATTGGTCATCGTTAAAATACAACGGCCTTAGATCATCGCCATGCCGCCATTCACGTGCAATGTTGTGCCCGTGACATAGCCTGCCTCAGCACTGGCAAGGTATAGAACCGCAGCGGCGATTTCATCGGCCTCGCCCATGCGCCCCGCAGGCACCTGTTGCAAAATACCGCTTTTCTGATCGTCATTTAGTTTGTCGGTCATCGCGGTTGTGATGAACCCAGGGGCCACTGCGTTGACTGTGATCCCACGGCTTGCCACCTCATAGGCCAGTGATTTGGACATCCCAACCATGCCTGCCTTAGACGCGGCATAGTTGCCCTGCCCCGGATTACCAGTCGCGCCTACAACGGATGAGATATTCACGATACGGCCCCAACGTGTCTTCATCATGCCGCGCAACACGCCACGACACAGACGCATGGTGGCCGTTAAGTTCACATCCAAAACCGAATTCCATTCGTCATCCGACATGCGCATGAACAGGTTATCCTTGGTGATCCCTGCATTATTGACCAAAATATCAACGCTGCCCATCGCCTGGGCCGCTTGTTTTGGAAGCGCCTCAACAGCCTCGGCATCCGATAGGTTACATGTCAAAATGTGACAGCGATCGCCCAATTCAATCGCCAATGCTTCCAATGGATCACGGCGTGTTCCGCTGATCGCAACAGTTGCGCCCGCGGCGTGTAGAGATTTTGCAATCGCACCACCAATGCCACCCGATGCCCCAGTGATCAGTGCGTTTTTACCTGTTAAATCAAACATCATTTTTTCCTTATGCTTGTGCCGCTGCGGCGGCATCTGCTGCTGTTCCAATGGCCTTGCAGTCAATGGCGCGATCAATGCGACGCACCATGCCGCTTAGCGCCTTGCCAGCCCCGATTTCCCAAATCTGATCCACGCCTTGGCTGGCCATCCACATCACAGATTCACGCCAGCGCACGGATCCCGTGACCTGCTGCACCAGTAATTCGCGGATTTCATCAGGATCACTCACCCCTGCGGCGCGTACATTGGACACCACGGGCACGGCGGGTGCCTGAATGTTCACCGCTGCCAATGCCTCTTTCATCTTGTAGGCGGCAGGTGCCATCAATTCACAATGGAAAGGCGCCGAAACGGGCAGCAACACCGCGCGTTTTGCCCCGCGCTCTTTGGCGAGTTCCACTGCGCGTTCCACGGCCGCCTTGTGACCTGACACAACCACTTGTCCTGGATCATTGTCATTTGCCGCCTGACACACTTCGCCTGCTGCGGCCTCTGCGGCAACGGATTGCACCGCATCAAAATCCAATCCCAACAAGGCCGCCATCGCGCCAACACCCACAGGCACGGCCGCTTGCATAGCCTCACCGCGTAAACGCAACAGGCGCGCAGTATCCGCAACCGAAATGGCCCCCGCCATGGCAAGCGCTGAATATTCGCCCAATGAATGCCCAGCGACCATCGCCGCATCCGTAATGCCAATCCCCTCGGCCTCAAGCGCGCGGAAAGCGGCCATTGATGTCGCCATCAACGCGGGCTGTGCGTTTTGGGTCAGCGTCAGGGTTTCAATGTCCCCTGCCCAAATCAGATCGCTTAGCTTTTCGCCAAGCGCCTCATCCACCTCATTGAAAATATCCATTGCAGCGGGATAGGCCTCTGCCAAATCCTTGCCCATGCCAATGCTTTGTGCCCCTTGTCCGGGACAAACGAATGCGCGTGCCAAATCATCCTCCGTCTTTATCGGTTGCACCCAGATAGCCGCGCGGGGCGGCTTGCGCAATGGTGGTGTTCACATTTGCCCGTCTTCTGTGGCCAATTCATAGAGATGCCATGCCGCATGCCCAAATAATGGCAGGGTTAAAAACAGCCCTAAAAACCACGGCAACATGGACAAAAATGTGAACCCCGCAATGATCAAGGCCCAGATCATCAGGTCAAAGAAATTGTTTTGAACCGCCTGAAAAGAGACGATCATCGCGGTGACAAAATCCACTTCCCGCGCCACCAACATCGGCACCAAAAACAGCGTGATCATAAATACCAACAAAGCGAACAGTGCACCTACCATGCTGCCAATCGTCAACATCATAAACCCATTAATGCTCAGGTACACCTCCAAATTGCTGGAAATATTGGTCATGGTAAAAACCCAAGAAACAGCGCAAAATCCTGTGCCCCAAGAAAAACCAAAATAACAATATCACGATAATTACCGCCAAAAGCGAGGGAATCTGTCATGTGTGTTGATGCAAAATCACGCCAAAAATTTTGCGCCACTACAGGGATTCATCCGCCGCTAACCTGCGCAATACCTCTTACAATCCTACGGCGGCAAAGGGGCGATGATGGGAATGCCACCCGCGGCCAAAACCAACCAATAGCTTTGTCCCGTTTCAAGCGAGATGCGCACCAATATCCATCCCAACAGCACATAAAACCCTGCAAAAAACACCCCAAACAATGGCGCGCGCCACATGTCAGAGGCGGCACGACGACACGCAAGTCGCAGCATATCCAATGATATTTGACGAAATTCTGGCGCGCCGTGTGGCAGCGTATCCCCCATAAGCTCTCTCCCCTGTTTTGAACAAGGCTCAACCGAACAAGAGTAAAATCAAGCTATATTTCGCACGCTAGGCGGGCGTATGATCTTTCCATGGTGTACCATGGTACCAATCATTGGCCATTCCCAACAGTTTGGCGTCCTGCCCGCGACCACCGATCAATTGCAGACCTGCGGACAATCCCGCCGCACCAAACCCAATCGGCAGGTTTACAACCGACAAACCAATTAGCCCCGCTGGGATCACAACCTGCATCCAACGGTGATAGGTATCCATTTGCACGCCCGCAATTTCGGTGGGATGCACCCAATCGATGGGAAATGGCCAGACTTGCGCAGAAGGCATCAAAAGCGCGTCATATGTTTCAAACAGCTGTGCTGCCTTTTTGAACCACATGGATCGTATGACAGATTGCTGATGCACCTCGCGGGCGGACATGGCAAATCCACGTTCGATTTCCCAAATGGCGGCGGGCTTTAACAGATCACGCTTTTCTGGATCGTCGTAAAAAACGCCTGCCCCACTGGCCACTGTCCATGATCGGAGTGTGATCCAAGACTCCCACAGGGCATCCATTGAAAATGGCGCGTCGATCGCTGTCACATCTGCGCCCAAGGCGCGCAAATCCTCAACCGCGCGTTCGGAAATATCCATGATCCCATCGTCAAAGGGTAATCCCCAATCGCCCAGCCATGCGATTTGCGCCCCCTTCAACCCATGGGCATCCATATCCTTGGCAAAATCCGCTGTGGGTAATCCGTGGGGTTGGCGGGCATCTGGGCCCGATTGCACCGATAACAGTGTTGCCAAATCCTTGGGACACCGCGCCATGGGACCATTTGTTGCCAATTGATGTAGGAAACTATCGCCCAGTGGCTCTGAAGGCACCAAACCCCATGTGGGGCGCATACCGTAAACGTTGTTCCATCCCGCAGGATTGCGCAGGCTGCCCATCATGTCCGACCCATCGGCATAGCGTATCATCCCCGTGGCCAGCGCAACCGCCGCCCCACCCGATGATCCACCCGCCGAACGCGTGGCGTCATAGGCATTGCCAGTGGCCCCATGTACGGGGTTAAACGTGTGACTGCCTAAGCCGAATTCGGGCGTATTGGTTTTGCCGATAATGATTGCCCCCGACGCGCGCATGCGGGCCACCATGATGTCGTCAGTTTTCACATGGTTCTTTTTAAAAATCGGCGATCCCATCGAGGTTTCAAACCCCGCCGCATTTGCCAAATCCTTTATTGCGATGGGTTCCCCATGCAGGAGCCCGTGTTGCTCCGTTGGAACCTGATCTGCGGCCTCGGCCTGTTTCATCAAATCATCGGGATCCGACAAACTGATAACGGCGTTCACCCGTGAATTATGCCGTTCAATCGCATCCAACGCAAATTGCATTTTTTCATATGCAGTGGTCATCCTTGCCCCTCCACATTCAGGGTTTAATCGGTGGCTGTCGCCTCGGCGCGGGATTTGCCGGAAACATCCATGGCCAAGGTTGCCGCCATAAAGGCATCCAAATCGCCATCCAAAACGCCCTTACTATCGGATGTTTCATGACCTGTACGCAGGTCTTTGACCATTTGATAGGGGTGCAAAACATAGGATCGGATTTGGTTGCCCCAGCCTGCGTCGCCCTTGTTTTCATGGGCCTCGTTAATGGCCGAGTTGCGGCGGTCCAATTCCAATTGATAAAGGCGTGATTTCAACGCCTTCATCGCGATATCGCGGTTTTGGTGTTGGGATTTTTCCGAACTTGTCACCACGATCCCAGTGGGGTGGTGGGTGATGCGCACAGCAGAGTCTGTGGTGTTCACGTGCTGTCCTCCCGCCCCGGAGGAGCGATAGGTGTCAATGCGAATATCTGAAGGGTTCACCTCGATATCAATGTTGTCATCCACCACGGGATAGACCCAGACCGAACAAAACGAGGTATGCCGTTTTGCAGCACTATCAAAAGGCGAAATGCGCACCAAGCGATGCACACCGCTTTCTGATTTTAACCAGCCATAGGCGTTGTGACCCGAAATCTTATAAGTGACGGATTTAATCCCCGCCTCTTCCCCCGGTGTTTCAGATTGCATTTCAACGCTATAGCCGCTTTTTTCCGCCCAGCGCACATACATCCGCGCCAGCATTGAGGCCCAGTCACAGCTTTCGGTGCCACCTGCGCCTGAATGCACCTCAAGGAAGGTGTCATTTGCATCCGCCTCCCCGTTCAACAACGCCTCAAGCTCTTTGGCGGCGGCGGTTTTCACCAAGGTTTCTATCGCGGCTTCGGCATCTTTGATCACGTCTTGGTCGTCTTCCATTTCGCCCAGTTCGATCAATTCGATGCTGTCGTTCAGTTCGGTTTGCATGTTGTCATGCCCCTCAACCGCATCAATCAAGGATTGCCGTTCGCGCATCAACTTTTGGGCATTTTCGGGATCGTTCCACAGATCAGGATCTTCGACGCGGGCATTGAATTCCTCAAGCCGATGTTTCACCGTTTCCCACCCCATGCGCTGGCGCAGCAGCTCAAGCGATTTGTTGATCTCATTGACCATGTTTTGAATGTCTGCGCGCATCTGGGTTCGTATCCGTTATAAATCTTTATGGCGTCTTACAAAACTGCCCCTGCGCTGACAAGCCAGAATGCCCAGCGCTTCGGGGTCAAATGACTGAGTTAATAAAGTCCGCCCGAGGACAGGGTTCCAATCGTAGCCTTGGGACCCACGACGGCAACGCCGCCTGTGGATGTTGTAACCTGCTTCACCACATCCTCACCCGGTTGGATCAAATCGAAATTCGACCCGATTGCAAAACCACCATCAAACGTCACACCAAACAGGGGTTCTTCGCCTTCGCGGAAAAACTCGGCAACAACATGATCGCCTGTCGCCTCTTCGGAGAGACGTGCACCCGAAAAGCGATCAATGTTAATGAATTGGCCGCCCTCTGGGACGCGGAATTCACCACCACCGTATTTCTGAATGGCCGATTGCATGAATTCGTTAAACACAGGCCCGCAGGTTGATCCGCCCCCTGCCCCCTTGCCCAAGGGTGATGGGCGGTCATACCCGATGTAACAGCCCGCAACGATATTGGATGTAAAGCCAACGAACCAGACATCACGGGCCTCATTCGTGGTGCCCGTTTTACCCGCGGCTGCCACGTCCAAATTAACAGTTGCCGCCGCAGTACCGCGATCCACAACCCCCTCCATCATCGAGGTCAGCTGATAGGCCGTGATTTCATCCATCACGCGTTCGCGGTTTGAGATGATAAGTGGACTGCGCCCTGCCGCCAGTTTCTCATCCCCACATTCCAAACAGACGCGCTGATCGTGGCGATAAACCGTTTTGCCATAGCGATCCTGAATACGGTCCACCAATGTCGGTTCCACCCGTTCCCCGCCATTTGCAAACATCGCATAGGCCGCCACCATTTTGAACAATGTGGTTTCCTCGGCCCCTAGTGAATTGGCAAGGAACCGTCCCATATCCTCGTAAACCCCGAACCCTTCGGCATAATCGGCGATCACATCCATGCTAACCTCTTGGGCCAAACGAATGGTCATCAGGTTTCTGGATTTTTCGATCCCCGTGCGGAGGGGTGTAGGGCCATAGAATTTGTTGGATGAGTTTTTCGGGCGCCATAGTCCCTGTGGCGTGTCAATTTCAATCGGCGCATCCACAACGATGGTGGCAGGTGAATAGCCACTGTCCAATGCTGCTGCATAAACGAAGGGTTTGAAACTGGACCCTGGTTGGCGTTCGGCCTGCGTGGCGCGGTTATAGACCGAGTTTGAGTAATCAAAGCCACCCTGCATGGCCAAAACGCGGCCACTGTTGACGTCCATCGCCATAAAGGCGCCTTGCACCTCGCTGACTTGGCGTAGGCTCCAGCGTTCGAAATTACCCTCGGCATCTTTTATTTCACGGACTAAGACAACATCACCAAGTTCTAGCAAATCGCCAGCGACCTTCGCCTCTAGTCCTAATGTTCCGTCTTCTTTCTTTTTGCGGGCCCATCTGACGTCCTCGCGCAAAATGAAATGTCCATCCTCATCATCGGGGACATCCTCGATCACGATGCGGGCGGCGGAATTCCCGATCAAGGTCACCACCGCAGGGTACCATTTTCCGTCCAAATCAATGTTGCGCGGCACCTTCACTGCACGCAAGGCCGCGCGCAGCGCCGCGTCATCACCAATCAGGTCTGTGTCAATCTTCTGCCCTGTTCCCCGCCAGACACCTTGGGCGCGATCATAGGTTTCCAAAGCGCGTTGCAACGCAACGGCTGCAACCCCCTGCATTTCGGGATCAATCGTGGCACGCACGGTCATGCCACCGCTGAAAAACTCATCCTCACCAAAATGACGGCTAAGCTGACGGCGGATTTCATCAGTAAAGTAATCCCGCGGCGGCAATGAGGCCTTAAAGCTTTCGAAATCCCCGTTTTGTACGGACAACAGGGGCATGTCCCGTTCGGCCAAATACTGATCCTCTGGCAGGTATCCGTTTTGCCACATCTCGCGCAGCACGTAATTGCGCCGCTGCAACAAACGATCTTTGCGGCGCACAGGGTGAAAATCAGAGGGTGCCTTGGGAAGGGACGCCAAAAACGCGGCCTCATGCGGGGCCAGTTGCCTAAGCGTTTTGTTGAAATATGTTTGTGCCGCCGCCGTCACACCATAAGAGTTCTGACCCAAGAAAATTTCGTTGAGATAAAGTTCAAGGATTTGTTCCTTATCCAAGGTTTCCTCGATCCGGGTCGCAAGGATAATTTCCTTGATCTTGCGTTCGGCACGGCGCGATCCATCCAGCAAAAAGTTTTTCATCACCTGTTGGGTAATGGTCGAGGCGCCGCGCACATTGCGTCCACGCGACACGGCTGCATCGCGCAATGCGGCTGCGATCCCGCGGATGTCATAGCCAGGATGGGTATAGAAATTTTTATCCTCTGCCGAAATAAACGCCTGTTTGATCGTTACAGGAATTTCCTCGGCCGGGGTGAACAAACGACGTTCCTTGGCGAATTCATCTATGATGCGCCCCTCGGTCGAATAAATGCGGCTGATGGTTGGGGGTTTATATTGCGCCAATGACGCGTGTGAGGGCAAATCGCGGCCATACATCCAAAATACGGCCCCAATGGTCAGGGCCGCGGCGATCAAACCAAGTGTGATGGTCGTAAAGATCGCGCCAAAAAAGGATAATATGAATCGAACCAAATGCCCCTCACGTTTTTTTCGTGTTTATACGGGCGACAGGGACATTCGTCAAAACTCTTTCCAACTGCCTGCGTGTTACTGCCGCCTTTGGGAGGCAAGGGCCGCATCAGACAGATACCAATCCAAAATCCCCGCAACCATTGCGCGCGAAAAACGCGTGCGCCATTCAGGAGATTTCAAGTTTTCAAGGTCTTGTTTTGACGACATAAATCCCGCCTCAACCAGTATTGAGGGGATGTCAGGCGCCTTTAGCACCGAAAAATTTGCGTGCCGAATGGGGCGCGAATTCACGCGGCCAAATTCCATCAACACGGCATCCACAACGGCCCCTGCTAGTTCCTTGGACCTTGGAGTTGTTTCGAGCCGCGCAAGATCAATCAAAATGCCAGACACCTCATCATCTGCGCCACGCAGGTCCACACCAAATAGGATTTCGCCCCTATCATGTCGCAGGGCAAGCTTGGCTGTCGCCTGATCCGAGGCGGTTTCAGACAGGGTATAAACCGTTGTCCCAAAGGCCTGACCATCGGTGACGATATCCGCATGAAGCGATATGAACAAATCCGCCGACAACGCATGTGCGGTGCTGACGCGATCCTCTAGGCTGACAAAAACATCCTCGCCCCGCGTCAGGTGCACCTGCACCCCATTGCTTTCGCGCAGGATGTCACGAATTTTGCGCGCCAAGGACAACATCAAATCGGCCTCACGCGCCTCGCCCACAACGGCACCCGGATCACTCCCACCATGCCCAGGGTCCAACACAATCACGAACTGACCTGTATTTGATGCATCACGCGGGGTTGTCACGACAGTTTGTTGCGCCGCTGGTTTTTTGGCCGCGGCGGTAAAACGGTCCTCATCCGTTTTGGTCAACCGAATGATCAATTCCGCCTGTGCTGTTTCGGGGGCCACGGTGACACCTGCGCTATCCACCGACATTGGGCGCGCCAAATCAAAAACCATGCGCGACCAACCCGATTTCAAGGCCCCCGCGCGCACGCCCGTGATCGACTGACTGCGCGAAAACACCTCTTCCTCAAGCCCCGCAAAGGTGACCGCGTTAAATTCCACGATCAGACGTTTGGGTGCATCCAGTGTGTAGACGCGAAACGGGACCCCTTGGGTATGCTGAATGCGAATTTCGGTGCCTGAAAACACCACATCACGGGCATAGGATCCGTTTGGAATAAAACGGGATAATGCGGAATACCCCTCTTGGGCCAAACCTATTTGTGTCCAGATTAACAGCGCTATGAGGAACCTAAAGATCACGAAATAAACCCATGTTTTCGCATAAATTTTTCTAATCGAAGCAACCCTTCCTCAATATCCGCTGTGCTGCGGGCATAGGACAAACGCAAGGTTCCCGCCCCACGCGCGGGATCAAAATCCAACCCTGGTGTTAGGGCCACGCCCGCTTCGGCCAAAATCTGCTTGGAAAAGGCAAGGCTGTCATCGGTAAATTCCGACACATCCACATACACATAAAAGGCCCCGTCAGGGGGCGCAAATTTGGTGAACCCCGCCTTGGGCAGGCCCGCCATCATCAAGGCGCGATTTTTGCGATACACGTTCAGGTTTTCTTGCAACTCATCATGCTCATCCATGGCGGCCAATGCGGCCAGCTGACTGGCATGCGGGGAACAGATGAACATGTTTTGCGCCAACCGCTCGACCTGACGGATGTGATCCTCTGGAACAACCATCCAGCCCACGCGCCAACCTGTCATTGAGAAATATTTTGAAAACGAATTGATCACATAACAGTCATCCGTGATTTCCAATGCGCTGACGGCCTTGGCCTCGTATTCAATCCCGTGATAAATTTCATCACTAACGAACGCCCCGCCTGCATCATGGGTTGCGTGGATCAATGAGGAGAGCGCCGCGCGATCCAGCATGGTTCCAGTTGGATTTGCGGGGGATGCCACCAACAACCCTGCCAAATCCTGTCCCACCAATTCAGATGCAACAGGTTGCAGGCGATTTTCAGGCTGGGTTTCGATATCAACGGGCACCAAATCCAAGGCCCGCAAAATTTGGCGATAGCTTGGATAGCCAGGTGCACCTATTCCCACCCGTGCACCTGCATCAAACAGGGATGTGAACGACAGGATGAACGCCCCCGATGATCCCGGCGTTATGACAACACGGGCGGGATCAAGATCAACATCATACCAGTCCCCATATAGCCCAGCGATTTTTTTCCGAAGCGCTGGCAACCCCAAGGCTACCGTGTACCCCATCGCATCGTGATCCATGCTATCCTTTAGATATTGCAGGGCTTTTTGTGGGGCGGCGGTACTGGGCTGACCCACTTCCATGTGGATAATGTGGCGTCCCTCTTCCTCGGCTTGGCGCGCCGCTTCCATGACATCCATCACAATAAAGGGAGCAACCGCTCCACGGGTTGAGTTTTTCATCACATCATTCCACAGTGGCCTTCACTTGGATGTTTTCACAATCTCACTTGCAAAGGTCAATGGCTATTCCAAATCTCATGCTTTCTCTGCGCCTTGCTGCCTTTGTTTCGCTAAGCACCTGCGCACAGATTGCGCAATCCGCAGGGCTTTTGCGCGATTCTGATATCGAAGAAGGCCTCTCGCGCCTTGCAGCACCGGTTTTGATTGCCGCAGGGCTCTCGCCTGTGTCGACCAAGGTTTTGGTGGTCGATGATGATCGTCTGAACGCCTTTGTCATTGATCGGCGTTATATCTTTTTACATTCAGGACTGATTTTGCGGTCGAAAACGCCCGAAATGTTGCAATCCGTCATCGCGCATGAAGCCGCGCATATTGCAAACGGCCATATTGCGCGGCGCCGTCAAGCGTTACAACTTAGCAGAAATGCCGCCAATTTCGGCACGGCCTTGGCCGTTGCGGTGGGCGCAGCCAGTGGATCGGGTGAGGCCGCAACAGGGATCGCATTGGGTGTCCGTGGCAGCGCAACCCGTAAATTCCTGTCACACAGCCGCGCCGAGGAAAGCTCGGCAGATCAATCTGCGCTTGGGTATATGGTACGTTCGGGGATCAATCCCATGGGGATGGTCGATACACTGGATATTTTTGTAGGACAGGAAAATTTGGTTGTTGGGCGACAGGACCCCTATGTCCGATCCCACCCCCTAACCCGTGATCGCATGCGCAGCGTTGAAACCATGGCCATGGCGCATGATGATTTACCCAGCGATCCTGACATGGTCTATTGGCACGCCCGCGTTGTTGGCAAACTCTCGGCCTTTCAACGTGCGCCGTCATGGACGTTGGGACGGGTCAAGGATAGCCATACAGAGGACATCAAACATATGCGTAGTGCCATCGCCCATGGCCGCGCAGGCAACCTAACATCCGCCATTCAATCCATTGATCGCGCTCTTTCCCTGCGCCCTGATGATCCCTTTTATCAGGACCTAAAGGCCGAACTATATATGCGCAACCGCGCCTTTTCCGACAGTGCGCGCGCCTATAAAAAGGCGCATGATTTAAGGCCCAAGGATGCCATTATTCTGGCGGGATATGGTCGCGCATTGCTGGCGGATGGCAAATTTTCACGAGCCTTGGATATTTTGGAACAGGCCCGCGTCCGCGATTTCCGAAACAGCGCGCTGCTGCGTGATTTGGGTGTTGCTTATTCCAAACTGGGCAAACATGCCATGGCGTCACTTGTCACTGCAGAACGTTATGCATTGCGGGGCCGCATTAAGGATGCCAAAATGCACGCAAATCGCGCCGCCGCTGGATTACCCGTTGGATCCCCCAGCTGGCAACGCGCCCAAGACGTCATAGATATTCGATAATCGAACACTCAAAGGATTGAACACGATGCTTCGCAAAACAGTTTTCGCAGCCCTGGTTGGACTGGCCCTGCCCGCACATGCATTTGACCTAAACAGCATGAGCGCAGAGGAAAAAGAGGCGTTTGGGCAAGCGGTGCGCGAATACCTATTGGAAAACCCAGAAACCATTTTCGAGGCCGTCGAAGTATTTCGTCAGCGCGAAGCACAGGCAGAGGCCGCAGCCGATCTAAACCTTGTTGCGGCGAACGCGGACGCGATTTTCAATGATGGCTTTTCCTATGTTGGCGGCAATCCAGAGGGCGACATCACCGTTGTGGAATTCATGGATTACCGCTGCGGATACTGTAAACGCGCCCATACCGCTGTGGAGGAATTGATCAAGGCAGACGGCAACATCCGTTTTATCGTCAAAGAATTCCCCGTTCTTGGCGAAGCATCGGAAATGGCATCGGCCTTTGCGGTGGCCGTGAAACAATTGCACGGGGATGCGGCCTATAAGGCGACGCATGATACATTGCTGACCTTTAACGGGGACATCAACGAAAAAACCCTGCGCCGTTTGGCAACCATCTTGGGCCATGATGATCAGGCGGTTTTGGATCAAATGAACCAAGAAAGCGTGATGAAAGAGATCGCAGAAACACGCTTATTGGCGGCGCGGCTACAAATCAACGGCACACCAACATTTGTATTTGACGACGAGTTGGTGCGTGGTGCAGTTTCCTTAGAAACAATGACATCACTGGTCGCGGCCAAGCGTCAAGATTAATAGGGATAGACGGGGACAACATCATGACCGCACTGCGGTACTCTCAGGCTGCGCTTATACTCGCGGTTGGATATTTTATTTATCAGTTCACAACACATGATTACAGCGCATGGGGCATTCAGTTTCGCTTTCTCACGATCTGGGGTCTGACGGCTGCGATGGTGGCGCATTATCTGTTGTTTGTCGCACGACGGAACGGACGCGCCGACACCTATCCAGCCTTCATTTCGGCCACGGCTGTTTTGAACATCATGGTGGTGTTTTTATACTGGCGCCTATACTTCATTGATCCTGCATTGGTGAATGGGGACAACACGCCTGTGTGGTTTCAGGAATATTACCTACACCTGATCGGACCTGCGATTATTTTGTTCGAGGCGCTGTTTATTTCCCGTGCCTTTGATCAAATGCTGCGGGGCATGGGCGTGACAGTGGCGCTCTGCGTAGCCTTTGTGGTGTGGACAGAGGGGTTTGTGGGGCCATTCAACGCCACCCCCGTGGGCAGCGTGACATCGGGCCTGACCTATCCATTCCTGAACGATATGGATATGGGCGGTCGCATGAATTTCTACGGGACAACGATTGTCACGGCATTGGTGTTTTACCTGATCTGTTGGGCCGTTGCATGGGGCATGCGTAAACTGCGCGGATAATACACGGCTAATCAGACACAGTTTGCAAGAAACTATTCAAAGTCTGCGCCGTCTCTTCTGGATGTTCATCGGGGAAAAAATGCCCACCGCGCATGCCATGGGCCGTGATATTTGAAAACCGATCGGCCCATGTGGCCGGCACGTCAAACGCACGTTCCATAATCCCATCACGTCCCCACATCACACAGGCAGGCATGCTAAGGCGACGGTGCAAATCCCCTGCATCCAATTCAAAATCATGGGTAAGGGCCGCACGATAATCGTTGCACATCCCACGGATACAGTCGGGATCACGCCATGCGGTTTCATAGGCTTGTATTTGTGCGCGATCAAACTGATCCTCATTCGCGGCACCCCACCCCATCAGACAGGATTTGTAATAGGCAACTGGATCAGCGCCAATCATTGTTTCAGGCAGTGGCGCGGGTTGGGCCAGAAAAAACCAATGGTAATAGGCACGCGCCACATCCGCGGTTAAATCCGCCAATAACAGATGCGTTGGGACAATATCCATGACAGTGATGCTTTTGATCCGATCGGGGATATCCAGCGCCATGCGATGCGCGGTGCGCCCACCCCGATCGTGTCCCACAACATGAAACCGATCAATCCCAAGATGATCCATCAAGGCAATCGGATCCCGCGCCATTTCCCGAAACGAATAATCCCCCACGTCCGCAGGTTTATGCGAGGCCCCATAGCCGCGCAAATCAGGGCAAATCACGCGATACCCCTGCGCCAGTATTGGCGCGATATAACCCCACATCGCATGTGTTTGCGGAAATCCATGCAATAACAACACGGCATCCCCTGCCCCGCCCATGCGGTAATGAATGCGCCCCGTGGGCAACTCTACATCCTGCGCTTTAAATCCGTTGAACATTGATCACCTGCCGTTTTTTTAATTTTAACGCACTATCGCGCCAATCTTGGGTCCGAATCAACTTTTTTCAAAAAGTAACCTTGACGTTACATTACTGCATACCCTATATGTAACCCATAGGTTACTAAAACAAGGGATTTTATTATGCTTACCTCAGACTCACTTTCTTCATTTCGTCGTATTATGTTTGCGATTACGGGATTGACCTGCCTTGCCTGTGCGGCGCTGGCACTCTTGCAGGTGCGCCCTGATCCCTTTCCGTTTTGGATCCCCGGCATTCTGGGAATTATCAGTGCAGCACTGATCTTTGCCCTGGCAGCTGTGGGGCGCAAGAATGCAAAACAGGCATTTGTTGAAGGTTACATCATGGACAAACGCCGCGCCCAGGCGCATGCGTTTTGGATTGCAATGATTTTCCTCCCAATATTTGGGATCTTCATGGCAACGGGCACGGTTGCCCTGCCCACGGCATTTGCGGCGATGGGGACGCTTGCGGGTGCAGCCTATCTGTTGCTGTTTACCTATTATGATGCGATGGGGCGCGAATGAAACTGATCGTCCACGTCACCGAAATTAGAAAAGCCAAAGGCCTGACCCAAGCGGATCTGGCAAAATTGGCAAATGTATCGCGTAAAACCATCAACACGATCGAAAACAACGTCTTTGTCCCTTCGACCATTTTGGCGCTGACCTTGGCCAAGGTTTTGGACGTATCGGTGCAAGATTTATTTGAATTGCCCGATAAAGATAGTTAATTACCCTCGATTTATCCACGGTTAGGCACGCGCGAAGCGACCGCGCGGCCTATGATCGGTAGAGGGCGCCCTAGCCTGCTAGTTTGTCCAAAATGCGAGCCCAGCTGCGGATGCCTTTGTGGAAACTTTCCATGTCGTATTTTTCGTTCGGGCTGTGCAGTTGATCGTCATCTTTACCAAATCCGATTAACAGAGGGTCGCGTCCCGTGATCTCTTGGAAATATCCCGCAATTGGGATGGACCCACCACACCCGATAAAGGCCGCGGGGATATCCCATTCTTCGGTTAATGCCTGACGCGCTGCTTCGAATTCTGGGGCGTCGATTGACATATGCGATGCAGGTCCCGTTCCATGTTCCAAAAATTCAACCTGACAATCGGCGGGCACCATGGCGCGCACCATGGCGCGAAAATCTTCGCGGATTTTAAAGGGGTCCTGTTTCCCCACCAAACGGAAGGACACCTTGGCCGAGGCATAACTGGGCAGAACGGTTTTAAATCCTTCACCTGTATACCCGCTGGTCATGCCGTTGATTTCGCACGTTGGGCGCGACCAGATCATTTCAAGCGCGCTGCGCCCCGCCTCACCCGCGGGATCGGCCAAACCCACATCCCCAAGGAAGGCAGCATGATCAAAATTCAGATCACGCCATTGATCTGCAACCGCATTGGGCAATTCATGCACACCATCATAGAAATGCGGCACCGTGATCCGCCCCTGATCATCATGCAGACTGGCCAAAATTTTGGACAGAACCCGCGCGGGGTTCATGGCCGCACCGCCATACATGCCCGAATGCAAATCCTTGTTTGGGCCTGTGATCTTAATTTCTTCTCCCAACAAACCGCGCAGCATGGTTACGATGGCGGGTGTGTTGCTTTCGAATAACCCTGTGTCACAGATCAACACGATATCGGATGTCAGCTCGGCTGCGTTTTCCTTCATGAAGGGGATCAAACTGGGCGATCCGCTTTCCTCTTCGCCTTCAAAGAAAAAGGTGATTTTGCAGGGCAACGTGCCATGCACCGCTTTCCATGCGCGGCAGGCTTCGACAAAGGTCATCAACTGCCCCTTATCGTCGGATGATCCGCGCCCACGGATCACGGGACCTTTGGGTGTTTGTTCAACGGCAGGATCAAACGGATCGCGATGCCACAGTTCAATGGGATCAACAGGTTGCACATCATAATGTCCATAAAACAGGATATGTGGCCCCGTCCCATCGACATGCCCAACCACCATTGGGTGACCCGGTGTTTGACGTTTCGTGGCGACCGCGCCCAGCGATTCCAGATCCCGCACCAACCAATCCGCCGCCTTTTGACAGTCCTCTGCATAGGCAGGATCCGTGGAAATGGAGCGTATCCGCAACAAATCGAGCAAACGATCCGTGGATTTTTCTATATCTGCGTCAATACGCGCCAACACCGAATCTAGCGACATTCGAATCTCCTGTTATGTATCTGTGAAAGAAAGGCTAGCATCGGATGGCAATTCAACCAACGCGGATTATCATTTCGCTACGTTAGCTGCAAAAAACCTTTGACCCATAATAAAATATGAATATGTTATGGGGAAGCGATGAACAAGGACGATTGAATGGACTATACCGCGCATCTTGACGGAGCCCTCTCCCGCCTTCACGAAGAAGGCCGCTATCGCACTTTCATCGACATCGAACGCGAAAAAGGAAATTTCCCGCACGCGATGTGGAATTGCCCCGATGGCAGCAAAAAGCCAATCGTTGTGTGGTGTGGCAATGACTATCTGGGGATGGGTCAGCATCCTGTTGTTCTAAACGCCATGCATGAGGCCGTTGACGCCACAGGCGCAGGATCAGGCGGGACACGCAATATTTCAGGCACAACCGTGTATCACAAACGGCTTGAGGCCGAATTGGCCGCTCTGCACGGCAAGGAAGCGGCGTTGTTGTTCACCTCTGCCTATATTGCCAATGATGCAACCCTCTCGACCTTGCCAAAATTGTTCCCAGGCTTAATCATTTATTCGGACGAACTGAACCACGCCTCGATGATCGAGGGTGTGCGCCGCAATGGCGGTGCCAAACGTGTGTTCCGCCACAATGATGTTGCGCATCTGCGTGAATTGCTGGCAGCCGATGATCCCAAAGCGCCAAAATTGATCGCATTCGAATCTGTCTATTCAATGGATGGAGATTTCGGACCGATTGAAGCGATCTGTGATCTGGCTGATGAATTCAACGCCCTGACCTATATTGATGAAGTCCACGCAGTTGGCATGTACGGACCGCGCGGTGGTGGCGTGACAGAGCGTGATAATCTGGCGCATCGCATTGATATCATTAACGGAACATTGGCCAAGGCCTATGGCGTAATGGGGGGCTATATCGCGGCCAGCGAAAAAATGTGCGACGCTGTGCGCTCTTATGCGCCGGGGTTCATTTTCACCACATCATTGCCCCCTGCGGTTGCGGCGGGTGCTGCGGCATCGGTAGCGCATTTGAAAACCGATCAAACCCTGCGCGATCAACATCAGCTGCAGGCGAAAATCTTGAAAATGCGCCTAAAGGGTATGGGCTTGCCGATCATTGATCATGGCAGCCACATTGTACCCGTGATTGTGGGTAATCCTGTGCATACAAAAAAGCTGTCTGACATGCTGCTAAGCGAGCACGGAATTTACGTCCAACCGATCAATTTCCCTACCGTCCCGCGTGGCACAGAGCGACTGCGGTTTACACCATCGCCTGTGCATGGACCCAAGGAAATTGATGCCCTTGTCAAGGCGATGGACACGCTGTGGTCGCACTGTGCGCTGAATCGTGCCGAAATAAGCGCATAATCCTAACAAAAGTGCACATTCTTTAACTTTACGTTATAATACCTGAGGTGTTATGCATCGATTCGGCGGAAGCGCGCTGGGGGATGCAACGCTAGGGGCATGATGAAATGGCAGAGACGGATCTGACCCCAGAAGGTCGGGACGATATGATCAGACCAAAGGGCTTTGACGACTATGAAGTGCGTCTTGGTGATCTGCTGCGCGGCGAACGCGCTACCCTTGGTAAATCATTAATGGATGTTCAGCGCGAACTGCGCATCAATGCCAACTATATTTCCGCGATTGAAAACTGTGATTATGGCGCCTTTGAAACGCCCAGTTTTGTGTCGGGTTTTGTACGATCCTATGCACGATATTTGAAGTTGGATCAGGAACAGGTTTATCGCCAGTTCTGTGAAGAAAGCGGATTTATACCCTCGCACGGATTGGCGGATGAGGCCTCGACCCTGCGAAATGGTAAAGCGGTTCCTATCGCGGGTCCGATGATCAGTGACATCGATGAGGCGATCTTTTCCAAATCCCCCTCTGCGATTGTTCCTAATAAGAAATCATGGACCGATCAGTTTGAGGCAGCGGCTGTTGGATCAATCGCCGTTTTGTGCCTACTGGTTTCGGGCCTTGGCTATGGCGCATGGTCCGTGTTCCAAGAAATCCAAAAGGTGCAGGTCGTTCCATCCGAAAATACGCCCATTGTTCTGTCAGAATTCAACGGTGCCGCCGAGGGTGAGGAAACCACTGATATTGTTGGAATTTCTCCAGATCAGCGCAGCGATAAATTGGAACGCATGTATCGGCCCCCTGCGCTGGATACCCCAATCCTTGTGGCACGTGATGCACCGATTTCAACGCTCGACCCCAACCGTTTTACCAACTTCCCCGAACCAAAAGCAGAAGAGGCATTACCCACATTTGCGGGATTGGATGCCATTATCGCAGATGTTGTGGAAGAGGTGAATTTGGATGAGGTGGCAAGTGTCGCCCCACAAGTAGTCGAAGATTTACCACCCACCATCGCGATCGTTGCGACACGCGAAGCCTGGGTTCAGGTGACCTCATCAACTGGGTCAGTCATCTTGGCCAAGATCTTGCAACCGGGTGAGGAATTCACGCTGCCCCAGACTGAGGGTGCACCAACCATGCGTGCGGGCATGTCGGGATCCGTGTATTTCAGCGTGAACCGCGAACTTTATGGTCCCGCTGGATCAGGCGGTAATGTTGTCAAAGACGTTGAATTGTCTGTGGCGAGCCTGTCAGAAACCTATACCCCTGCCATCATTGACAATGACGGCGAGTTGCGCACATTAATCGCGCAAGTCAACTTTGAAAGCTTTGACCTGCCTTTAGATCAATAGATGTTTGATTGCGCGAACGCTTTCTGTCAATTATACATTACACAACAGCAAACACGAGGTTGCTATGTCGCTGAACCATGTGCGTCCTTGGCGCAATATCTATCGCCGTAAATCTCGCCAAATTCATGTGGGCAATGTCCCAATTGGCGGGAATGCCCCCATCGCCGTGCAGACAATGACAAACACATTGACCACAGATGTCGCTTCAACAATCGCCCAAGTCCAAGCGGTCGCAGAAGCCGGCGCAGACATTGTACGCGTTTCTGTGCCAGATCAGGACAGTTCAAAAGCGCTAAAGGCAATTGTGAAAGAAAGCCCCGTTCCCATCGTGGCAGATATTCATTTTCATTATAAACGCGGGATCGAGGCCGCAGAAGCAGGGGCCGCTTGTTTGCGCATCAATCCCGGCAATATCGGATCAGAAGAGCGCGTGCGCGAGGTGATCAAAGCGGCGCGGGACAACAATTGTTCCATGCGCATTGGCGTGAATGCAGGATCCTTGGAAAAACATCTGTTGGAAAAATATGGGGAGCCCTGCCCTGATGCGATGGTCGAAAGCGGTCTGGATCATATCAAAATCCTGCAGGATAACGATTTCCACGAATTCAAGATCAGTGTGAAGGCCTCTGATGTTTTCCTGTCGACAGCGGCCTATCAAGCATTGGCAGAAGCCACCGACGCGCCGCTGCACCTTGGGATCACCGAAGCGGGTGGTTTGATGAGCGGGACAATCAAATCCGCCATTGGTTTGGGCAATCTATTGTGGATGGGTATTGGCGATACGATCCGCGTGTCCCTATCGGCCGACCCTGTGGAAGAGGTGAAAGTTGGCTATGACATCCTAAAGTCACTGGGCCTACGTCATCGTGGCGTGAATATCATCTCGTGCCCCTCTTGCGCGCGTCAGGGGTTTAACGTGATCAATACCGTTGAAACATTGGAACAGCGTCTAGAGCATGTCAAAACCCCGATGAGTCTGTCAATCATCGGCTGTGTTGTGAATGGCCCGGGCGAGGCGTTGATGACCGATGTCGGCTTTACAGGCGGTGGCAGTGGTCATGGCATGGTCTATTGGGCAGGCAAGCAAGATCACAAAATCAGCAACGATGATATGGTCGATCACATCGTCGAGCTAGTCGAAAAACGCGCCGCCGAGATCGAGGCCGAAACTGAGGCGGCAGAGTGAGTAAGGCATACAATCATGATGCAGAAAATTTATAAATCTGAGCCACGAATAGCAATTTGCGTGTGATAGAGTAGTTATTCCTATTCTTACTGTATCAACGGTTAGGCACAGGCCCGTGGGCGGTTAACAGGGCTGAGGCAACGAAGCCCCCGCCATGTTTTGCCGAAGGCAAACCTACGGTGTGACCGGACGGGCGTGGGCTGGATCATACGCGTAACCCAAGCGACTGGAATTTGATCGCATTAGTAACGCGCTGGAACAGAGCCACAAGCTGCCCGAGGTGGCAACGAAGGCGCCGCCTGTGGGGCGGACAGCGCCTTGCCAATCTAACGATTGACTGGGTGGCTTGAATTGACCGATAAAATCCAGTCGCTCATGTATAAGCGTTCGCTTCGGCTCAGACCGCGCATGATCAATGTGGACAAAGCCTCGCCCAAACACGACAAAAACACACATCGGCTTTTGAAAGTTTACTCCGCATCCCTGCCGAAAGTTCCCCAGATCTTCAGCACCACCAAAACCCATGGCGTGCCGTGCATTACCAAATCAAACCAATCAATCGCGCGGGTCAGATTGCCTTGCACCAGCATCCGCAGCTTTTCCCAGACATGCGGTTCAGGAAACAGGGGGGCCAACCCGATCGTCGCGCAGGCCACAATTAGGATGGGCCAATTGATCTTGGATACAAGTGTTCGCATAGTTTTCCCTTGCACATGTTCATCGGCATAAAGCAAAGTGCAACAGACCTTAACGCGATGGGCAAAGGGGATTAAAGTGGGCTTTTTATCGCAGCAATGGCAAAGGTTCTGTGATCGCGTGGTTTGGTCACTGGATGGGTGGCGCAATGTTTGGCAAACTGAACCCAGCCTGAAACAGTGGATTGTGGCGAATTGTATTTCGACCCCTTTGGCGCTTTACCTGCCCCTGTCCGCGGCGGAAACGGCGATCATTATTATGGGCGGCATCATGGTATTGGCCGCGGAATGTATGAATACGGCGATTGAACGTGTGGTGGATGATATCGGTATGGACCGCCGCGATCTGGCAAAACAGGCCAAGGATGCAGGCAGCGCAGCCGTGGCCGTCACGGCAATATCCCTTGGTGCGGCTTGGGCCACCATTTTGTGCATGAATTTTTTATGAAAGTGGCGCGGTTGACGGGGCTCGAACCCGCGACCCCCGGCGTGACAGGCCGGTACTCTAACCAACTGAGCTACAACCGCGCGTGGCTTGTTGGATATGTGTTTTCACATGGAGCGTCAATAGAGAAAACGCATCGAATGACATCTATTTAAGCATCTGTTGAAATTTGAAATATGTCAGTGACCGCCACAGCCATTCAAAAGGCCCAAATCGGAATTTAGAGAGCCAAATGGGTGATATCCATATGTAAATTGGGAAATATATAGGCCGCGCTAATCATCGCAAAGGATTGGATATTCATCACCAATATCCCCAACAGCGCAAAACCTAGCAGTGTGTCGATTGAGGAAAGGCGATGGTGTTCGGAAATCGGGGTGCGCATGAAAATCCTTGGGTAATCAATAAAAACCTAATGAAGGATGTGCGCTATATCCAAAAAACTTTTGGGATTGCAGCCATGCGTTCAATAATGTGGGTAAAATGGCGCGGTTGACGGGGCTCGAACCCGCGACCCCCGGCGTGACAGGCCGGTACTCTAACCAACTGAGCTACAACCGCGCGTGAAAAGGGTATTATGGCGTGATACGATAATGGTCAAGCGGACATTTCGAAATTTTTCACGATTTGCAGAAAAATTTTGCGACCTCTAAACTTTTGCCAAAAAACACCGCACAATTTTATCTTGGTCTTTGTAGGTGCAGAACCAAAATGCCAGTTTTGCACAAATTTTTTGAAAATATTCAGGTGCCTGACCTTGCACCCTGCCCCACATAAAGGCATCGTTATTTCAACCGAGTCTGCTTGAAATGTGATGCAGTAAGACACATCTATCTGATCTGACACGGAAACGGCGCGCGTTGCCATATTTGGGACAGTCGCTGTTTTGCCAAAAAAAGGAACGAGCATGAAGTCACCATTAAATGCCTCTTACCCTGTGTTGCCACTGCGCGATATCGTGGTTTTCCCACATATGATCGTGCCCTTATTCGTGGGGCGGGACAAATCTGTCCGCGCCCTAGAAGAGGTGATGCAGGAAGATAAACAAATTCTATTATCCAGCCAACAGGACCCATCCGAGGATGACCCAACATCGGATCAAATCTATCGCATGGGGGTTTTGGCCAATGTATTGCAATTGCTGAAACTGCCCGATGGCACGGTTAAGGTGTTGGTCGAAGGACAATCACGCGTCAAAATCAATGAATTCATTGATAACCCAAACTTCTTTGAAGCGACTGCCGAATATGTCGAAGAGGACCTGGGCGATGATGCCACAATTGAGGCATTGTTGCGCACGGTTTCAGAAGAGTTTGAGCGTTATGCCAAAATAAAAAAGAACGTCCCAGAAGAAGCGCTAACCGCAATCGCAAATTCAACCGAACCAGATAAGCTTGCGGATTTGGCAGCAGGCCATTTGGGCATTGAAGTGGCCGACAAACAAGATTTGTTGGAAACCCTGATTGTCAGCGATCGTTTGGAAAAAATCTATGGCCTGATGCAGGGCGAAATGAGCGTTCTTCAGGTCGAGAAAAAGATTAAGACGCGCGTGAAATCCCAGATGGAGCGCACGCAGCGCGAATATTATCTGAACGAACAGATGAAGGCGATTCAAAAGGAACTTGGGGATGGCGAAGAAGGCCAAAACGAAGTTGCCGAATTAGAAGAGCGCATCAATGGCATGAAGCTAAGCAAAGAGGCATTGGAAAAAGCCAATGCCGAAGTCAAGAAGCTGAAAAACATGTCGCCGATGTCTGCCGAGGCGACCGTGGTGCGCAATTATTTGGATTGGATGCTGTCCATCCCGTGGGGCACCAAATCCCGAGTGAAAAAGGATTTGGGCCGAGCAGAGCGTATTTTGAACGACGATCACTATTCATTGGATAAGGTCAAAGAACGCATTGTCGAATATCTGGCCGTACAACAGCGTTCATCCAAATTGCGCGGACCGATCATGTGTTTGGTGGGCCCACCCGGCGTGGGTAAAACATCCCTAGGCAAATCCGTGGCCAAGGCGACAGGGCGTGAGTTTATCCGTATTTCATTGGGTGGGGTACGCGACGAATCTGAAATTCGTGGACATCGCCGCACCTATATCGGATCAATGCCGGGAAAAATTATCCAAGCTATGAAAAAGGCGAAAACTACAAATCCTTTGATCCTTCTGGATGAAATCGACAAGATGGGCCAAGATTTCCGTGGGGACCCCGCCTCTGCCATGCTAGAGGTTTTAGATCCAGAACAAAACAGCACCTTTGTCGATCACTACCTTGAGGTGGAATATGATCTATCAAACGTGATGTTCTTGACCACCTCGAACAGCTATAACATGCCCGGTCCTCTTTTGGACCGCATGGAGATCATTCCATTGGCAGGGTATACCGAGGACGAAAAACGCGAAATCGCGCGGCGTCACCTGATTGATAAGGCGGTGAAAAACCATGGTCTGAAAAAAGGTGAATTTGAGCTGACCGACAGTGCGCTGACCTCAATGATCCAGCACTACACGCGCGAAGCGGGTGTTCGCAACCTTGAACGCGAGGTGGCGAAAGTCGCCCGTAAAGCAGTGACAAAAATCGTCAAAGGAGAAGAAGAAACCGTAACCGTTACGGCCGAAAATCTGGATGATTTTCTGGGCGTGCGCAAATTCCGCTATGGTCTGGCGGAAAAAGAGGATCAGGTGGGCGTTGTCACAGGGCTGGCCTATACATCCGTCGGCGGTGATCTGCTGCACATCGAGGCGCTCAAACTCCCAGGAAAGGGACGCATGAAAACCACCGGTAAACTAGGTGATGTGATGAAAGAATCCATCGACGCAGCAAGCTCTTATGTGCGTTCAATCTCACCTCAGATCGGGGTGAAACCACCCCAGTTCGATACGCTAGACATTCACGTTCACGTCCCCGAGGGCGCAACACCCAAAGATGGTCCAAGTGCGGGTCTGGCGATGGTGACGTCAATTGTGTCGGTCCTTACGGGCATTCCGGTGCGCAAGGATATCGCCATGACAGGCGAAGTCACGCTGCGCGGCAACGCGCTGGCCATTGGTGGATTGAAAGAAAAGCTATTGGCGGCCCTGCGCGGTGGGATCACAACGGTGTTCATTCCAGAGGAAAATGAAAAGGACATTGCCGAACTGCCAGATTCGGTAAAAGACGGGCTAAAAATCATCCCCGTCACCCATGTGTCTGAAGTCTTGGCACAGGCCTTGGTAGACCAACCAGAGCCCATCGAATGGGATCAGGCGGCCGAAGATGCCGCCGCCGCAGAACGGGCCAAACAAGCCCAAAGGAGCGCCCAAATCACACATTAATAAAGAGGCCCCACATTACGGGGCCCTTTTTTTATCCCATTCCTCATTCAAATCGCGCATTTCATCCCCATATATTAAATAGGATAAGGGGCTTTTGTGATGAGTACATTTGACGACAGAGAAAACGCGTTTGAGGCAAAATTTGCCCATGATCAAGAAAAGGAATTTCACGCGGAATTGATGGTATTACGGCAAATCGCGGCTTGGGGCGTGTAATTGATGCTGATATCGCCCAACAAAAAGAAACACCGCACGGCTGCACTTCAATCACTTAAGATGCAAAAAGGTGCCAAGGCGCTGATCCTCGCCCAATTGGCCGATGATCTGTCGGGAGACGTGGATGAGGATGCGATTAAAACAACCTATGCCCTGTTCCTGCAGGATGCGCGCGAAAAAATGGGGAGGATCCCACCTGCTTAAAGGCGCATCAAATATCGCTGATTGCCTGAAACACACAGGATGCCATCCTGATTATGGATTTCGATCGCCACGCCCAAAATCCCCGTTGTGGTTTTGGGCGTGAGTTCATTGATTTCAAAAGCAGGATACAGCGTATCGCCATTGTAAACAGGGTGCAAAAATCGACTGGATTGATCCACAAACCCGATCAAGGCCCGCCCCATTTCATGGGCCAAGGGCGATGCCCCAATCGCCGCCTGAATAAGGCTCATATATCCATGCGCCATTAAATCAGGATGGCCCAATGATTTTAAATAGGTGCGATCATAATGGATCGGATGATTATCCCCACTTACCGCCTGAAACGCGGTAAAAACGCCCTCGCTCATCGTGCGTGAGGGGGCAAAAAACCGCTCTCCTATCTGAAAATCATCAAAATGACGGGTCGGCAACATCTGGTGTTTATCTGGATCAAACGGCATTTTACCCTCCTCTTTTGACAGCTTAGCTGTAGTTTGCCAAAGCGTCGAAGAAAAAGGTAATTTTTTCGCGCGAACCCTCTTGCACAGGCGCACCGCTTTGGCTATTAGACCCGTATTCGGGTGATTAGCTCAGTTGGTAGAGCGCTTCGTTTACACCGAAGATGTCAGGAGTTCGAGTCTCTTATCACCCACCATCTTTTCCCTTCTTAGTGAACTGGAATAATGGGCTTTTGTTCATCCAAGATCTATATATGCAATGCAGCTGAAATAGAGAATCTTTATGCCAGACAACCGCCCCGACCCAGATCGCAAACCCCACAAATCCGAGGCCCGTATGGGCGGGATGGTCGCCACGGCTGTGTTGGTGTTTTTGGCACTTTTCACGTTGGTTTTCGTACTGGGTTAAGGCAAGGCTCGCCTTTTCACAGATCATGCGGTAATGACAGCTTATGACGCACACACATTCGCGACTCATTTGGCTTGATCTGCTGCGGGCCATGGCGATTTTGGCCATGGTTGTGTTTCATTTCACCTTCGATCTGATGTATTTCGGCTATATCAAGGCAGGAACGGTGTTTCAGCCCGAATGGCGCATGTTTGAAGGTTCAATCGCCATTTCCTTTCTGTTTTTGGCGGGGCTGTCGTGGCAACACATACATCGCGCTGGCATCAAATGGCTAACCGTTTGGCGGCGTGTGGCATTGCTGGGGGTTGCGGCGGCGGGGATTTCCATTGTCACCTATTTCACCTTTGGGCCCTATATGATCCGCTTTGGGATTTTGCATCTGATCTTGGTGATGAGCCTTCTTTCCCTGCCTCTGTTGTCCTTGCATTGGGCTGTTCCGCTGGCCTGTGCTGCGGCCCTTGGGTCCTATTTTATTTGGGCGGACGGACCTGTTCAGGGATCGGTGTGGTGGATGTGGATCATCTGGACCAGTGGAACCACGGGCAGTGTGGATTACCGCCCCATTATGCCATGGGGTTATGCGTTTTTTGCAGGCATGGCAGCGCATGCCCTGTTCACGCGATTAAACGTCTTTGCCTATCATGGGCCCGCATGGGGTTGGGCGCGCCCCTTTGCGTTTGCGGGGCGTCACAGCTTGGCAATTTATCTGATCCATCAACCACTTTTGTTCGCGGGCTTTAATATCTACGGATTTTTTTTTCGTTTAAGTATCAAATAGAAACTTAAAGAACAACAACATAAATCATGGCAAGCATTAGCACATCAGGCGGCGTGTTCAGCACAGGGTATCAAACAAACACACACCATACCGAACAAACAAGTTTAACAGCGCAGCAATTGGCGGATGCCAAGGTCAATCGCTTTTTCCTAGAGCTTTTGGGGAATCCAGGTTCAACCAGTGCAACATTGGTGTCATCCGGGCTTACGACCTTTACGGACACGGGCACAGTGCAAACAAATGCGCAGGTGGAAAACAGCTATTACGACGACAGCTCATCAGCCCACATGGAACCCATGACGGGGACTCAGTTTTAGGTTGGGGACTGGAACTCTGTCACTGATACGGGCGTGACCTATGATTTTATTGTTGAACCGAAATTGATCGGCCTGCGGTTTGACAGTTATCAAGGGGTGCAAGAGGGATCGCCCGTTGTTGGATATCTGATTTCCATGCAAAGCACGCAAGGTGCGGCCACCTATTTCTTTTTCCCGACGGCGGATCAGGACCTAAGCCAGATGGACATGCACTATCCAAACGGCCAAATCGAACCAGGGGATATACCTATTCCGAAATCACGCTACGACAGCCTGGATAACCTGGATGGGGACCCGAAGGCAAATGTGACCTATGTGGCCTACTCCGATCTATATGATGGGTTTCCGTCACAATTCACGGGCGCGGTCTGTTATGGGGCGGGGACACGGTTGCGCACCATTCAGGGTGAAATCGCGATTGAAGATTTAAGCGTTGGTGATTTGCTATGGACCATTGTCGCAGGATACCAACCGATTGTCTGGATTGGTAAACGCACCCTACCCCCAGCGGAATTGGCGCATAAACCCCATTTGCGGGCCATTCGAGTGTCGGCACATGCCTTGCTTGGGTAACAACCAACCCGAACGCGATCTTATCCTGTCACCGCGGCACCGTTTGCGCCTGTCTTCAAGCATTATAGGACACAGCACACGGGAACATCAGGCCTTGGTAAGTGTCAAGGATTTATTGCAGCTAGAGGGCGTTGATGTTGTGGATACCGACGCCCCCATCACCTATTATCATATAATGACACCCGAACATCAGTTGATCATAGCGCATGGGTGTCTGGGCGAAACCCTGTTCACAGGGCCCTAAGCGCTGCGCATGATCCCCGCCGAAAGCCGCCTTGAATTACACGCTCTATTCCCTGATATAGACATGGGGACAACGCCCGTTTGCCCGCATCTGCGCGGCAGACCCTTGGATAAGGTCATCGCGCGCTATCAGGACCACGGCCGCGAATTCACCCATCAAAGCGGATCAATATCGCCATTGGCGCGGGTTGCGTGAAACTCTGCCTCAAATTCTGCAAATCTGCCTGCTGCAATCGCCTGACGCATGGTTTCCATAAGTTCTTGGAAATAGTGCAGGTTGTGCCATGTCAACAACATCGAGCTGATGATTTCCTGACTGCGGAAAGTGTGATGCAAATAGGCGCGCGAGTAATTTGAACAGGCGGGGCATGTGCAGTCATGATCCAGCGGGCGTGGATCATCCTTATGGCGGGCGTTTTTAATGTTAACAACGCCATTGCGCGTAAACACCTGGCCAGTACGTCCAGAGCGTGATGGCAGGACACAGTCCATCATATCAACGCCCCGTTTGACGGCGCCAACGATGTCATCAGGTTTACCGACGCCCATCAGATAGCGTGGTTTGTGCGTGGGCATCATGTCAGGTGCGTAATCCAGAACGGAAAACATCGCCTCTTGCCCCTCGCCCACGGCCAAACCTCCAATCGCATAGCCATCGAATTCGATTGCGCGCAGCGCCTCGGCACTTTCGCCGCGCAGGTCCTGTTCCAAGCCACCTTGTTGAATACCAAAAAGGGCATGTCCAGGACGATCGCCAAAGGCATCGCGCGAACGCGCAGCCCAGCGCATCGACATGCGCATGCTTTCCTCAATCCGCGCACGATCCGCAGGCAGCGCGGGACATTCGTCAAAACACATGACGATGTCGCTGCCCAACAGGCGTTGAATTTCCATGGACCGTTCAGGGGTCAATTCATGACGCGACCCATCCAAATGGGATTTAAACGTCACCCCCTCTTCGGTCAGTTTGCGCAAAGAGGATAGCGACATCACCTGAAACCCCCCACTATCGGTCAAAATGGGGCGCTCCCAGTTCATGAATTTATGCAATCCCCCAAGACGATCAATGCGTTCCGCCGTGGGGCGCAGCATCAGGTGATAGGTATTGCCCAATAGGATGTCAGCACCCGTTGCACGCACGTTTTCGGGCATCATCGCCTTAACCGTTGCCGCGGTTCCTACGGGCATGAAGGCGGGTGTACGGATCCCACCACGCGGTGTGGAAATCACCCCGTGACGGGCCTTGCCATCGGTGGATTGTAGATCAAACGAAATACTTTGTGTCATGCGGAACGATTTCGCAGGTTTAGAGACAAATGCCAAGGGGGGTTCATCAACTACATGACACAAGCCGACCTCGGGAGGAAGCGAAGCGCCTCTCGTTTTGCCGTAGGCAAACCTGTGATTTGACGGGGAGGTCGGCGCTTGCCAATCTATCGATTGACTGGAAACAGTAAGAACGCGGATGTTAAAATAAAAAAACCCGCCAGCAATGGGCGGGTTTTTCAGAATGTTTTGGAAAAAGACCTTAGTCTTCCATCGCGTCAACGGCGGCCTGAAGGGCGTCCTTGTTGACTGATTTTTCAGTCACTTTTGCGCCTTCGATGATGTGATCCACAACTTTGTCTTCGAACAATGGGGCGCGAAGTTGTTGTTGCATCTGCTGGTTCTGCTGGATGAATTCAAAGAACTGGCGTTCCTGACCTGGATACTGGCGCGCTTGGGCCATGATCGCTTGGGTCATTTCCGCATCTGTGATTTCGATTTCTGCTTTTTGACCGATTTCTGCAATCAATAGGCCCAAACGCACACGGCGTTCTGCCAATGTTGTGTGTTCCTCTGTTGCTTCGATCTCATCATGGTTGTGATCTGTTACCTCTGGGTGTTCATCATGCCACAACTGGTGTGCGATTTGTTTGGCTTCTGCCTCGACCATGGAAGGTGGCAGATCAAATTTCACCAAACCGTCCAACTGATCCAACAACGCGCGCTTCATGACCGCACGTGCGGCACCGCCGTATTCCGCCTCAAGACGTTCAGACACCTGAGTCTTCAGCGCGTCCAGATCGTCCGCTCCAAAGCGTTTTGCCAATTCATCGTCGATTTCTGCGGCGACGGGTTCTTTCACTTCTTTGACTGTGCATTCGAACACGGCCGCTTTACCCGCTAGGTTTTCTGCGCCGTAATCGTCAGGGAAGTTCACTTCAACCTTCTTTTCTTCGCCCGCTTTTGTGCCAACCAACTGATCCTCAAATCCTGGGATAAAACTGTTTGAACCTAGAACAAGTGGGTAATCTTCGGCAGAACCCCCTTCAAAGGCTTCGCCGTCCACTTTGCCCAAGAAGTCGATCACAACCTGATCGCCGTCTTTTGCTTTTGATCCCTTGCGGCGATCTTTGAAGTTTTGCGCAGTTGATGCTAGGTTTTCCAACGCTTCTGTGACAGATGTGTCATCTGCTGCAACAACCATTTTTTCCAATGTGATGCCGCTTGCATCCAGTTCGGGGATTTCTGGTAGCGCTTCATATGAAAATTCGATGTGAACGTCGTCGCCTTGTTTCCAATCTTCATTGGTCATTTTGATCGCAGGCTGCATCGCAGGGCGTGTGCCTGTTTCTTCAAAGTGCGTGTTGACGGCGCCGTCGATTGACTCTTGCATCACTTCGCCCATCATTTGTTGGCCGAACTGCTTTTTCAGCATCGCCATAGGCACTTTGCCTTTGCGGAAGCCCTTCATCTCAACCTGAGGCTGGGCCTCTTTCAGTTTTTCATCAACCTTTGCTTCCAAATCCGCATTGGTGATGACCATTGTGTAGGCGCGCTTTAGGCCTTCGTTCAGGGTCTCGGTGACTTGCATTGACATCCTCTTGAAAGATAACAGGCCACCCGAAGGCAGCCCAAAAACTGTTTGCGCTTTCCTAATTGGCTATCTGGGCGGGATCAACCCTAATCTTGGGCCATATGCGCCAAACCAACGATTAATTTCACATTTCTGCGCGAAACAGGAAAAAAAATTGGAAACTCTGATTACTCAATCGTTTACTTTTACGGATTTCGGCGGATAACGTCGCACAAATTTTTGAATTGGGATCGTCATCATGACAACGGATGGATCACTTAGATCCGCGGCGCACGCAACGCGCATTGCATTTATCGCAAATGGGTTGGCCTTTGCCTCTTGGGCACCGATCATTCCATTCGCCAAGGCCAACACGGGCGCGGATGAGGCGGCATTCGGCCTACTGCTCCTCTGCCTAGGGATTGGGTCGGTCATCTCAATGCCGATCACAGGTTGGCTTTGCGCACGCCACGGAACACGGCCCATGATTCTAATAAGCGCCATGATCATGGCCTGCGGCCTGCCGTTTTTGGCCTATCTTGTCAAATACTGGGAGCTTGCGGTCACCCTGTTGATTTTCGGGGCCTCAATCGGAACATTGGATGTCGCCATGAATATTCACGCAGCCGAAGTGGAAAAGCGCAGTGGCCGCGCGCTGATGTCGGGGTTTCATGGTATGTTTAGCATTGGTGCCATCTGTGGCGCGGGGTTTGTGACACTGTTGATCAGTTACGGTGTCGCGCCGCTAATTGCGACCCTCTGCGTCACGGGCAGTGTTATCATTGCGATCCTCTGGGTCCAATCCCATTACCTGATCACCAAAAGCGATGCACCAGAGACGTTTCGCCCCCCAAGCGGAATTGTGAAATGGCTTGCCCTTTTGGCGGGCATCGCGTTTTTGATCGAAGGGGCGATTATGGATTGGGGTGCGTTGTTGATGATTGAACGCGCAGTGTTCTCCATGGAACAGGCGGCATTGGGCTATATCGCGTTTTCCATCACAATGGTGATTGGCCGCCTGTCTGGGGATTTCGTTGTGCCGCGCATCAGGCGACGTGCGATCCTGCTGGGTGGGGGCACATTGGTGGTTTTGGGATTGATTGCCATAACAACCCTGCCATCCCCTGCCCTTAACCTGATCGGGTTTGCCGTGGTTGGCCTGGGCGCTGCAAACCTTGTGCCTGTGGTGTTTTCGGCCGCGGGTCAGCAAAGCGATATGGACCCAAACATGGCTGTCGCGTCCGTAACATTCGTGGGCTATGCGGGCATTTTGTTGGGCCCAGCGATCATTGGATTTGGGGCGCAATATACCTCACTCCCGCTCGCGATGGCCTCGCTCGCCCTGTTGGGGGCAGTGTATTTGATTTCGCCTGTGCACAAAGGGAATTCTTGACAGCTGCCCCAATCCAATCCAGCCTGAAGATATAAAAACAATCAACGGGTTGGACATATGCGATTAGCTGGGAAAACCGCTCTGATTACAGGGGGTGCATCGGGATTTGGCGCCGCAATTGCCGCGTGTTTCATCGCCGAGGGTGCGCGTGTCGCCATCATGGATATAAATGCGCCCGCCACGCAGGATATGGCAGGAAAGTTGGGCAATGACTGCGTCGGGATTGTGGGTGATGTAACCAAATCCTGCGATATTCAACGCGCCACGCAAACCGCCCGCGATTTTGGCGATGCATTGGATATTGTTGTGAACAACGCGGGTTGGACACATGTAAACAAAAACCCATGCTGGATGTGACAGAGGATGAATTTGATCGCCTTTATGACATCAACGTGAAATCCATTTTCACATGACTTACGCGGTTGTTCCCATCATGCGCACCCAAGGGCATGGCAATATCATCAACATTGGATCAACTGCGGGATTGCGCCCGCGCCCCGGCCTAACGTGGTATAATTCAACAAAGGGTGCGGTAAACCTGCTGTCAAAATCTATGGCTGCTGAATTGGCCCCAGATAACATTCGCGTCAATTGCGTGGCCCCTGTGATGGGCGCCACAGGATTGTTAGAGGCATTCATGGGTTTGCCCGATACCCCAGAAAATCGGGAAAAATTCATCGCAACCATTCCTATGGGACGCCTATCTGATCCCACAGACATTGCCAAGGCCTGCCTTTACCTTGCCTCAGACGATGCCACTTTTATCACGGGCGTCGTGCTTGAGGTCGACGGTGGGCGCACAATTTAAGGATACCACATGCAACACAGAAAATTAGGCACAAATGGGCCCAACGTATCTGCCATCGGGCTTGGCTGTATGAGCTTTGCAGGCGCTTTTGGTGAAACGGATGAGGCGACCAGCCACCGTTGTTTGGATGCCGCAATTGATCATGGGATCAATTTTTTGGACACCGCCAATATTTATGGGATGGGACGATCAGAAAACGTGTTGGGCACGTGGTTGGCAAAGGGGAAACGGGATGTTGTCATCGCCTCAAAGGTGGGAATTCAGCGTGATCCTGACCGCCCTGTCAACAACGACCCGGCCTATATTCGGGCCGAATTAGAGGGCACGTTGCAGCGGTTAGGCGTAGATTACATTGATCTTTATTACCTGCATCGACGCGATGAAACCGTTTCATTAGAAGACGCCATTGGAACCTTGGTGGATCTGATGAATGAGGGCAAGATCGGCGGATACGGTTTGTCCGAGGTTGCCCCCTATACCCTGCGTCTGGCGCAGGACATTCAACCCTGTTTGGCGGTGCAAAGCGAATATTCCCTGTGGACGCGCCAACCCGAATTGGGAATGATCCAGGCCTGTCGCGAATTGGGCGTGGCGTTTGTGCCCTTTTCCCCATTGGCGCGCGGTGTTTTTGGCCAAAATTACCCGGACATTCAGGCCATGGCGAAAACAGATTTTCGCGCTGCAATTCCGCGGTTCCAACCCGACAATTACGCCCGCAATATTGCGATCATTGATCGGTTCAAAACCTATGCCGCGGATCGGGGTTTAACGGTTTCCGCCCTTGCCATGGCTTGGGTCCTAAATCGCGGCGATCATCTGATCCCCATTCCCGGAACGCGCACAGCCGAACATTTGGCAGAGTGGAGCAACGCAGATCAAATCATACTAAGCCAAAGTGATATGGATGAGATTGAGGCAATCCTGCCCGTCGGCTTTGCTTATGGTGATCGCTATTCGCACGCACAATCACGAACGGCAGAACGGTATTGTTAACCAAAAGAACCGTGATAGAACATGAAAAATGCCTGCTGAAACCATCAACCTGATCGTCACGCAGGATTTTAACATCACGACCACGATGGCCTTTGTCGATCCGTTTCGGGTTGCATAATCCGTGTTGCGCGACACCGTATAGGGCAACTGCTGACCATTCAGCGTGATCAACATGGTATCCGTTGCAAAATTTCGATTGTCGTTTTCCACGGACGCAGACCAGAAAAATTTGGGATAGGTCGCCCGGATCGATTTGATGCGCCCCAACAAGTGCTGACGCATCATGGGCGATGTATCTGGGTTTAGCACCAATGCCTGTAATTGACGCATACCCAATAAACGATCATACGCTTTGATTGCTACAATTACAGCGGCAAGGTATTGATCAACCTGCGACCCCTGCCTGCGCCAAAACCAATTCCCGCGCCTGGGCAGGCGGCGTTATGACAAAAGCCAACACCACCGACACGCGCCAAATCAGTAGTTTCAGAACGTTCCAATTATTGCCGACATGCAGGTTAGCGCTTTGCGCCAAAGGCAAACAAATGTCCACGGTCGATAGCAGGGTCTGTATGCTCAACATACCCGGTTCCAGCAACGCCTTGTGCTTCTGGCCCATAAAGTGTTGCAGTAATAGAGCCCGTTTTTCCTTCATCATCGGTAACATTCCCTTCAAAGGTATTATCCGAATTTGTGTCGGTTAACATGACAAAGAAATTTTGTGACGAATAATCATCGTTGATTTCCTGACCCTCGATTTTGAACGCGATTGTATTATAGGCGCTCACGCTCAGCGTTTTGTTCTGGAAATCAGCATATGACTACAGATCTCCGGTGGTTTGAACAGGCCGATATCCGACCTCTGTTAAAACACCGACAAGTGTTCCCTCGTATCGTGCGTTTGGAACATCGGGCAGTGCAACAACGTCTTCACCAGCATCAAATACAGCAATGTGACTGGTTGCGGAAAATAGGTCAATTTCCGCTGCAAACCCCGCTGCATAATTGTCTGCATCACTGACAAACTAAAGTATTTTTGACCCATCATTGCTTTGTGCAACGACGAGTGTTCCAGCGGCGTCATCTTCAAAAAGCTCAGTGGTCATTTGATCAGAGCGCAAGGCCACATTTACATTCGCCCCATCGCTGATAAGAATCGTGTCCACGCCAGAGTTGTCTGACACTACTCTCCAAGATACGTTAGTTCCGCTAGAAACGCTGCTTAAGCTGGTCGTCTCATACTCTGTTGTTAACCCAGCGCTAACAGATTTTGTTCTCACGCCTGTGAATGCGTTTGCATCTTCTTCGATTGATGTCGGTTGAATTGTCAGATCACCACCTCCACCACCTCCACAACTCGCAAGAATAGTGACTGACAGAATTGGCATCCAAATTTGAAACTTCATTTTAATACCTTCATTTAAATTAAGATATGAATTGCACCCGCTTGATAATTGGCCAAACACCTTCGATGGGGCAATAATAAATCATGTGACCGCGCCCTGAATGGGTCAGATTTACACAATCAAACCACCCTTTCGCAAAGGTCATACTGCTTAAATTGAAAAAGTGGTGCGGGTGGAGGGACTTGAACCCCCACGCCAACTCAAAGATGGCACCATATCTATTCCTGCGTGTAGCTTACACGGCTATATCTGCCAGTCAACATTCGAACAAAACCAATGCCTGTGTGCCAATGTGTGACAGGATGTGTCCAAGATGATGGGACGACAGGTAATCTATTGATGACTGCCTTCTGACAAAACCGTTACCGTGACTATGCTGTCAAATTTCCAGCCCCCTGCATGGGCCATACCCCCTGTGTGCGTTAGTTATTAACGGCCTTTGCCAGAGGTTATAGCACAGGCCCTGTAAACCAGGTCAGATTAGTTTTCTCTTATCGTTATCAGTATAGGGGAAGTGATACATGGCGTATAACTCGAAGATACCTAAATTGGAACTTGAACTGACGACAGGTGACTTAAGGGTTTCTATTAACTTTTTAAATTAAAATAGAAAAAATTGCTAAAGATCACTTAAAGAAGTCCATATTTTCTATTATTTTTACTTAAAATTTAAAAAGTTAAATTGGACTTAGTGTCCTGCCCCAAGGATAAATAATTCCTATGTTCTCTGAGTTTGTAAAAGAAATAACAAAAGAATTAGAGGCGAAGGAAAGCCGAAATAGAGCACGCACTGCAGATGCTCAGTTAAGTTTTAATTACGCTGTTAAATCTATTCTCGAAGAACTTTGGCGGAATGCTCTTTCGATCCCCCCAAAAGAAAGTTCGGTGAATCTTCGCAGCAACTTCTACTCGAATACCGAGAGATATAGAGACCCAAATTTGACATACAGGCAAGTTAAAGCCGCCTTCGATACATTGATTGAATGTCGTTACATTGAGGTGACGACAAAAGGATATTTTTCTCGGGATAGAGGATCAGGAGGATTAACCAGATTTGTGCCAACTGATCGACTACTAGAACGATTTGAAAGCTTGGAAGGTCACCCTGCTTTTGTCGTATCACCTCAAATAGATTTGGAAACGATTATTCTCCGCAACAAGGTCGAGGGTATCAAGACTGATATTGATTATAAAGAGACCCCTAAAACTGAACGTTTCAGAAATAATCTAAGAAAAATCAATGAATGCCTCATCAAGCATTGGGCTGATATTCGCATTAAAGACACTGAAGTCCAACGACTTGCGGAGCGAATTAATCAGGATGAGGACAAAGATCCAATTGATCTCTCCCGACGTACTCTCGTTCGCATATTTACAAATGGATCATTTGAGGAAGGCGGCAGGTTTTATCGAGGGTGGTGGCAGAATGTGCCAAGTGAATATCGTCCCTATATAACAATCGATGAGTTTGTGACGACTGAGTACGACTACTCTCAACTCAGTCCGCACATGCTTTACTTCGCCTATAATCATGAGATGGGGACCGAAGATGCCTATGATCGTGTTCTCGATGGGGAACATCGCAATGTCGTCAAGCAGGCGTTTAATGCGATGGTTCAGTCTAACAAACCCCTGCTCCAGAAACCCTACAAAATAAATTTGGACGAATTAGAAATGGACTGGGTGGATCTGAGACAACGGATCCTGGATGCGCATAAGCCCATTTCTCATCTTTTCTTCACGGGAATTGGAAATAAGCTTCAATATAAAGACAGCTGCATTGCGGAAAGTGTAATGCTACAATTTGCCAAACTGAATCGTATGACCCTCCCCATTCATGATAGTTTTATCATGCATCAAGGATATGCAGGTGATCTTGAGGAGGCCATGCGGAGGGCATTCTACGATGAATTCGAGGCAGATATTCCGATCAAGCACGAAGTGATTGTCGAACGTGTCCCATTATTTAACGATGATGGAACACCTAATACGGACGAAGTTACGGAAGATGATCGGGCGCACTCCCAATGGTATGATCGGAATACTCTATGGTTGAGCAACAAAAAATGATACATTGCTTGCCTATAAAGTGTAGGAATTGAAAGGAACGGCGAGTGAGCAATTCGGTAATAAGTTCGGATGTGAAAATCGAAGGTAATATCACTGGTAAAGGTTCTATACGCATCGAAGGAAACGTACGTGGGAATTTAGATTTCGATGATGTGTTTATCGTAGCTGGTGGCTCAGTGACTGGCGACATAAATGCAAAAAGTTTCACAAACGAGGGCAATTTCGAAGGTAACGTTTCTGCGGACGAAGCTGAACTAAAGGTCGGGTCATGCAGTAGAATTAACCTCAAAACCCAAACATTAATGATTGAGTCATCAGCAATTGTTGTCGGGGAAGTTAATTGCGGAGTCCCAACTAGGGGGCCGAAGCAAACTTCATTAGGATCAACGAATGTTAAACAACAGTCCTTAAACATTTGACAGGGTTGAAGCGCTTCAGAGACTAGTTATTTCAGATCATCAAAATACTTTTTTTGAGCAAATTGAATTAGACCAAACCGCATACATCTAATATAAGCATCAATATTCTCCCTTCGATATTCTCCTTACACAGTTTTGAGCTCTTCATTTTTAATCTTCGTTAGCAGACTTCAGAGCATTTTGAATAAAGTCGTTGTGGTTCGATCTATGGTTCTTGGCTTTTAAAAGAGCTACTATGCTTTTGACTGCGTGTTCTGATCCCCACAAGACTTCAGTTTCTATTGGATAGTCTCTGAAAATCTCTCGTGCTTGATCGGTTTTTTTTGTGGCTTTCAGCCGTGGAGTAGTCAGTTCAAGAAACACTAAACGTGCTATTTCTTTGCCGTTAGGACGATCATTTAAAACAATGCTCTTCCAGTCCTCATCAGCTCTGGAGGATAGCTTTTCATCAATTCTATTTGCTATCAAAGCGTATTCAAAAGCTCTATTCTCGTGACCGCTCTCTCTTAACAACTGAGAAATTCGTTCAAAATTACGACTCATTTGCCTGATAGCAATTTGACTGTTGGTTTTAGTTGTTTGCATGACGAAACCTTGACATGCCACGCTACGTTTTTTGTTTATTTTATAGTCTGTTTTATTTTCAAAACATAAGACGAGGCACCTTGTATGCAGGTGGAAACTTACACGTCCTATTAGCTAGCAGCATTTTCTGTTTGAGAGCGTCATAGAACACACCTGCACGGTGTATGTTAGCAAAATTCGACAAAAATATCAACTAAAATTTAGAATAGTTCTAATCCATTGCTCATGTATATCATATTCAAATGAGCCTATGCTTTTAATATCAAGTCATTTAAATCTGTATGTATTCAGTATTCCAACTGAACTAAGTCTTACCAATGATACCCAGGTAGGCTCTATAAAACGGCCCTCGATAATCAAAATTTAAAAAGGGTTCTTCACGAACAAATGAACACTCAGAACATTTCCAAATCTGCACTTCTTTTTTGGAGTCAAGTCCAACACTATCACAACTTTGCATGCGACAAACAGGGCATCTCCTAAGTCGTCGGGCTTCTAAATACATAACAAGAAAGCATAACAAAACTGCTCCAACCATAAAGATTACGGCGAAAACAAAGCTATTGGAAAGTTCATCGATCAATGAAATCCACCATCAGAAAACCTTCTGCCGTTCCAGTGACTTTCGTGTCAGTCATTTTGTTGGCTGTTGCTCTTAGTTCATCAATTGCCTCATATGCCGTTTCGGCGTCTGGCCAAAGTATATACGTTCGAGCAGTATTGGCGCCTGTTTGGGCAGCCCTAAAGCTAATTGCCCCAGCTTTTTTAATCGCTGGCCACATGTAATGCGCAACATTTGTCATAGTTTCAGCATCCGTAAATTCCCAATCTGTATTTGTCATAAACATCGGTTTCCCTCCACATGTTGCACATCTTAGATTCGAGTATCGATTTTCGAGTCTTTGAACTTTCTGAAAAAGTGAGGCCAATTGGGTGCGTTTTCGGGGACGAAACAATCGGCCTCACTTTATTTGCCGCTGCGCCAATTGTTGCGACAAATTCATAATAAAAAGGTGAGGTCGAGCAATCTTCTAACCAACGTAAGCACACCGACCTCACAGTTTCGCTGAGTGAAGGTATGGACTGCTGTGTCACATCAGCGATCTATTTGCCGCTGAGTCATATGTTGCGGCAAATACCAAATTATAAAGTGAGGTCAACGCAATTACATCGAAAAAGGCACACTGACCCCACAGTACCACTGAGTGAAATTTGAGTCTTTGAGGATCACATCAGCGATTTAAATACTCATTCGCACATACGCCTATGCGCCATGGGTAAGTCTTCTGTCGCCTGTAGTTTTTGCCGTTGGATCGAACCATTCTATGTGGCATCCCTCCGTGCTGGCTGGAGGCAATGTAGCATAAAATCACAAAGTTACCTAATGGAAAGTTCACAGGATGATCGGACAAATCTTATCCAGACTGACTGGACTAGCTACATCGTTGAAAGATAGTAAGGAAACTACTGATCAACTTTTTGACCGACACCAGTTTCCTATGCCCACAACGACATGCAAGTGACATATGATTGTTGATTATGGTCTGTAGTTGCGTCATACTGTCTCTTTCAGGCCAAGTTAACTTTGTTTAACTGCTCCCTCACCGCATCCAAGTCATACCCCTGTCCATACTTTGATCCGATAGTTCCAATAGATGACCATCCACCAATTTGATCTATCAGTTCTAATGGGCATCCAGAGGCTCTGAGGCGATCCCTGAAAGTGTGTCGTAAGCTGTGGGCGGTCCAAAATCTCTCTTTAACCACTTCCCTAGGGCGTTTGAGGCATGTGTGGCACGACAGGTTCCGTCTTTCAGGTATCGTGGATAAAGGTACTTTTCGACTGCCTGTTCGAGTGCAAGCTCCATCGCCACTTTGGCATACCCCACCAACGGCAACGTCCGTTCACTATTACGGGTCTTAAGTCTTCTGATGGAGTTGGGTCTGATGTGAATTAGCTCATTCTCCATATTAATGTCTCGAAGTTCCAATCCAACGATCTCAGCCAGTCTGCAGCCTGTTTCACCCAAGAGTGGCATCAAGAGCTTTACCTGACTGCCTGAAGCTATTGCCTTGTCGTATCCATCTTTAAGCTGCTCATTGGTGTAAGTGCCTCTCTTAGAGGCATCTTGTCCCTCATTCCGAATTATCAATCTGGTGAATGGATTACGTTTATCCAAATCCAACTCAGCATAAGCATAATTGAGAATAGCAGACAGGCTGTTAATCCTACGCCTAATGGTAGCAGTCTTATTTCCCCTCAATTGTAGGTGATGAACGAATAGCTTGGCATCCTCTCTTGTGTAAGTCCCCACATCTCTATCACCAGCCAAAGAGATGAATGTTGAAAGTGCGGAACGAGGCGGAACCTGATCTATCTCTCGAAGGGCCAAGTATTCTTCTGCCATCTCAGATAATAAGACTGACTTAGGTTTGAAACTTTCAATGATAGTAGCAACGTCGACAGGTTGTATCGTTGTCCTATTGCTCCACGAAGCCTCTAGTACATAACCCAGACGTTTCGCATATTCAGCTGCCTCATCTGGGCACTTCGACAATGCTTGCCTGATGAACGAACCATATGCTTCTACTGCGTGAGGTGGTACACGGCGATTGTAATAATACGTGCCAGAACGGTAAATTGTGTACTGAATGTGTGACAAAGTAATTACCTCCGATGGTTAAAGTCGAAGGAATATCAATGGTATATCTTGATTAAGTGGTGCGGGTGGAGGGACTTGAACCCCCACGCCTCGCGGCGCCAGAACCTAAATCTGGTGCGTCTACCAATTTCGCCACACCCGCACTGTCACGACCTCGTCGTGTGGGGGGTGATTAGCAAAGTTTATTTCAGAATGTCGAGAGCAAAAACGCACGAAAGTGAATTTTTTTTCACAGCTTAAATTTCAATGCCCTGCCCTGCATGGGTCTGGTTCAAATCTGGACGGAATAATTACGGCTCTTCCGCAAGCGCGAGCGAGGCAATTAACACCGTCACCACAAAATGAACGATAAACACACACCGTAAAGATGAGCAAAAAACCTACTCATTACTCTGGACATCATATCAACACACCACATCGATTCTTAACACTTGTTAACGTCTCGCGTGAAAACCGATCATTTTTAAGGCCAGAATGCATCTTATGTTCTGCGTTTTTTGGGCAAATCAATTTTCGGCTGTTTTCATTTTGCTTAAAAATTAATCACCCTGCACAAAATTTACCATCTGACGATGGATTTTGCCATCATTTTGAGCCGAAACACCCCAATCACTATGCGCAGAACATCCCATATGATCTACCCCATTCAGGAATGAATGAGGAGACCAACAATGAAAAAGATTGAGGCCATTATTAAGCCGTTTAAACTGGATGAGGTAAAAGAAGCCCTTCAGGACGTTGGTGTTCAAGGTTTGTCTGTGATCGAGGTCAAAGGCTTTGGTCGTCAAAAGGGCCATACAGAATTGTACCGTGGCGCCGAATATGTCGTCGATTTTCTACCAAAAGTGAAAATCGAAGTCGTTTTAGACGATGATCAAGTTGACGCGGCCATCGAAGCCATCGTAGACGCAGCCAAGACAGAGAAAATTGGGGACGGCAAAATTTTTGTCAGCCCTGTCGAACAAGCCATTCGCATCCGCACCGGTGAAAGCGGTTCGGACGCCCTTTAATTTAACAGTTTCACGATAGAGAGGAACAAAACCATGAGCGCAAAAGACTTGCTCGCAATGATCGCTGACGAAGGCGCGGAATATGTGGATATCCGCTTTACTGACCCTCGCGGCAAACTTCAGCACGTAACAGTGATGTCAGATCAGGTTGACGAAGACTTCATCGAAGAAGGCTTTATGTTTGACGGATCATCTATCGCAGGTTGGAAATCAATCGAAGCGTCAGACATGAAATTGATCATCGACACAGCAAGTGCCTACGTCGATCCATTCTATGCGGAAAAAACAATCTGTGTGCATTGTTCAGTTGTTGAACCAGACACAGGCGAAGCCTACGAGCGTGACCCACGCGGCACAGCACAAAAGGCAGAAGCATACCTAAAATCATCAGGCATTGGTGACGCGGCATTCATGGGCCCAGAAGCAGAATTCTTCCTATTTGACGATGTGCGCTTCCAAAACTCTATGAACAAAGTTTCATTCGAAGTTGACGCAATTGACGCGGCATGGAATTCGGACACAGAATATGAAATGGGCAATACAGGCCACCGTCCGGGTGTTAAAGGCGGCTATTTCCCCGTAAACCCAGTGGACGACGGCCAAGACATCCGTTCAGAAATGCTATCAACAATGAAGCGTTTGGGCATGAAAGTTGACAAGCACCACCACGAAGTGGCGTCCTGTCAGCACGAATTGGGTCTGATCTTTGACAGCCTAACAAAACAAGCGGACGAGCTGCAGAAATACAAATACGTGATCCACAATGTTGCACAAGCCTACGGCAAATCAGCGACATTCATGCCAAAGCCAATCGCAGGCGACAACGGCACAGGGATGCACGTAAACATGTCTATCTGGAAAGATGGCAAGCCATTGTTTGCAGGCGACAAATACGCGGATCTATCTGACGAAGCACTTTACTTCATCGGTGGTATCCTAAAGCACGCGAAATCACTAAACGCCTTCACAAACCCATCAACAAACTCTTACAAGCGTTTGATCCCAGGGTTCGAAGCACCAGTGATGTGTGCCTATTCTGCACGTAATCGCTCAGGCTGTGTTCGTATCCCATGGACCGAGTCACCAAAAGCAAAGCGCGTAGAAGCCCGTTTCCCAGATCCCTCTGCGAACCCATACCTATGCTTCGCGGCACTTTTGATGGCTGGCCTAGATGGCATCAAAAACAAAATCCATCCTGGCGAAGCAATGGACAAAAACCTATACGATCTTCCTGCGGAAGAGTTGGCAGAAATCCCAACAGTATGTGGTTCATTGCGCGAAGCGATGGAAGCCCTTCAGGCAGATCACGAGTATTTGACAGCAGGTGGCGTATTCACCAAAGATCAAATCGACGGTTACATCGACCTGAAAATGGAAGAGATCGAAACATACGAACACACACCACACCCTGTGGAATATGGTATGTACTACAGCTGCTAATTCGCAGTCTTGTCGACATAGAAAACGCCCTGCATTTTGCGGGGCGCTTTTTTATGGAAACGACTCGGTGTTTGTCAGCAACCAGGTCGGGTTTGCCCATTGGAAACAAGTCCAACGCCCCTACCCCAGCAACAAACAGTGTTCTGCGCGATAGTCTTCAAAGGGACGTGTAAAACGATCAGCCTTTGCAATCAGTTCCTGTCCGTAATGCATATAGAAAAAACTGACCGAAGTTTCATAGGAATGCATTGTGCCATCATTGCGTGGGGATGGGATGGACCCTTCCTCTTTTCCGCGTAGGTTTGATTTTTCAAAGCGCGCTTCAAAGGGCCTGCGCATCTGAAAATAGACAAACGCCGTATCCTGTGACCCCGTTGGCCCGGGCATCGCCACGAATTGCGCTCCACGGTTACAGGGCAATTCGGCCCCTGTAATGTCAAATTGAAAGTACAACCAAAAGTTGAAACTCCCCTGATTTCTGACGCACCCAGCAATAGGTCGTCATAATGCAGCCCTCCACATCCACCGCATGCCGTTTCTGCGCCGTTTCATTGTGGCTTGTTTCAATCAATATATGCTTTAATGTGTCTGACGTCGCGGGTGTAACCCCATACGCCACCGGGACTGCCCCGCATAAAATGCGTTTCTTCCTTTTATCCCATCTCTCCGATCACCAAGAGATCGCGTAGCCCACAGGGATTTCACGGTGCAATAGTGTAAATGCAAATGGACATGCACCGCAAAGTTGAACCAAGCGGGCTTTCGCCTCTCGCTCAGGCCTCAGTATCCACCACAAATGTATGAATGCCAAACACCACAGCGCCGGTTTTGGGCAGGCGGATCAAGGTTTGACGCTCGCTGCGCAGGTAGCGCGCGATGTGGCGTTTCTCACCTGGGCGGCGGGCATACATGCTTCGCGGTTGAAACAGAGCGGGATCTGCATAGCGCAATGCATTAAACCGCCACAGTGGGCGATCCACCTGAATGCCATCAAACAGGCGCTGAACGCGTTTTGCGATTTGATCGTCATAGGGATCAACAGGATCATGAATGCCAACCAAACCCCGCATAAATTTTTCCGCCAAAAGCCAACTGGCCGGAAAACACAACACAGCCGCCGTCAGGACATGTTCCTCCCCCCTTTGTTCCATAATCGCAAAATCATTTTGCGCAATTTGCCCCATGCATCCCATCGGGTCGTCATAATCCACAGGAACGCGTCGCCCATCAGGGGTTTGTATCACGCCATCCACATACTGCATCGCGCATGTGCGGGTAAAATAATCCACCACCTGCCACAATAGTTCCCGTGCGGCAGGCAGCGCCGCGGGGTCAATTGCGATCACCTGGTCACGTTTGGTTGTGATCAATTCCTGACGCAGGAACATCTGCGCACCATAGGAATCATCTATCATCAACCAATGATCCGGGTCCAATGGTGATATCCCGGGAAGTGGTTTTTCGGATGAGGCGTCAAAGGGGATGGATTTTTGTAAAATCATTATCATATGCTTTGAATTCATCAGGTCACTTCTGAGCATGACCCGATCAAACGCGTTCTGCAACTCATCAAGTGTAGCGCATGAAAATTGAGTCATATTCGCGACAAAAATTTCGTCGGTTTTTGACGGTTCTGCACACTTTGTTGGCTTCACCATAACAAAAGACCTATTCGGAGTTTTGCAATGAACGATCACTTCCGCGATTACCGTAAGATTGATCCAACCCGCGGTGCCACGCTGGATGATGGGTCCCCCAATGATAACGACCGCGTTGAAATTGGCCCAACCCAGTTGGCCTTTCGCGAGTGGGAGGATGCGGGGTTACAGCCGCCCAATCTGGAACGGATGCGCGCATATCGTTGGAAACGTCTAACACAGCATATCGTTGATCGTGGATATGGTGGATTATTGATGTTTGATCCACTGAACATTCGCTATGCCACCGACAGCACGAATATGCAGTTGTGGAATACACATAACCCGTTTCGTGCGGTTTTACTGTGTGCGGATGGGTATATGGTGATTTGGGATTACAAAAACTCTCCCTTCCTGTCGGAATTCAATCCACTGGTGCGCGAACAACGGTCGGGCGCGGATTTGTTTTACTTTGATCGTGGCGACAAAGTAGACGTGGCCGCAGATGTGTTTTCAAACGAAGTGCGCGCATTGATGGAAGAACATGCAGGCGGCAACAAACGGCTTGCGGTTGATAAAATCATGCTGCACGGCCTGCGCGCGTTAGAGGCACAGGGGTTTGAAATTATGGAAGGTGAAGAAGTCACCGAAAAATCGCGTTCCATCAAAGGACCAGATGAAATTTTGGCGATGCGCTGTGCCTCTGTTGCGTGTGAAAACGCCGTGGCCGAGATGGAGCTGATCACGCGCCGTGAAGTCCCATTGGGCAACATGAGTGAAGACGCCGTTTGGGCGGTGCTGCACGCCGAAAATATCAAACGCGGCGGTGAATGGATTGAAACACGGCTTCTGGCCTCGGGTCCACGTACAAACCCCTGGTTTCAGGAATGCGGTCCGCGCATTGTGCAGAACAATGAAATCGTTGCCTTTGATACGGATTTGGTTGGATCCTATGGCATTTGCGTGGACATCAGCCGCACGTGGTGGGTTGGCGATCAGGCCCCCCGCCCCGATATGATTTATGCGATGCAACACGCCCATGAACACATCATGACCAATATGGAAATGTTGAAACCTGGCGTTCATATGCGCGATTTGACCTTTAACGGTCACAAACTGGACGATCATTTTCAAAAACAGAAATATGGATGCATGATGCATGGTGTTGGTCTGTGTGATGAATGGCCACTGATCGCCTATCCCAGCAACTTTGTCGAAGGCGCCTATGATTACCCGCTTGAGGCAGGCATGGTGTTGTGTGTTGAGGCATTGGTCAGTCCAGAGGGCGGAGATTTTTCCATCAAACTGGAAGATCAGGTGTTGATCACCGAGGATGGATACGAAAACCTAACGAAATATCCGTTCGATCCCGTTTTAATGGGACAGGCCTAATCCAAAGCACGGATCAGCAAGGTCTTTTCCTTGGCCCAATCTTCAATCTCGCTGCGGCGCGTGCGCGCCACGGCGATTTTATCACCACTGGTTAAGACGATGTTTAAACGATCTGCATCCCCTTCCAGATGCAGGATCGCATGGGTGGGCACCCACTAGGACCGATGCGGTTGCACGCCGTCAATATCATTTAGAATTTGCATCAGATCGCGAAAACGGGATCGCTCTACCAACTCGCCCTCTTTCTTGTAAATGCACACATGGTGTTCCATCACCTGAACATAAAGAATATCCAAAACCTTAAGCGTGTGCTCCCCCAAAACCACGGTTTCGATACCCTGTGTTGCGCCGCGTTTTTCGATGATCGGCAGAAAAAAGCAATAAAATAGCCATTCGAAGATCATCAAGCGGGTCAAAACCACCGGATACATTTCATGAACAATATTAAAGTTTGGAACATCATAGGGTTCTAAAATCGGGGCCATCCAAACAACGAATGAAACAACGACAAGAACAATTAAAAATATCCAGAACAGCGGATAATAAACGACCGTGCGTTTTTCCGAAAAGAGGCGTGCATGCAGGTACAATAACCCCACATGACACGACACATACATAACCGCAGCAACGCTGACGATACCCGTGACACGGATAAAACCACCCCAATTATCCAAATTTCTGGGACTGATGAAGGTATTGATCAAAACCACCGCAACCACAAACATCCAGAACGCAGGGTTTTTCAGGGTATCCATGGCCCGCTGCACATTTGTGTAATGCGTGGGGCATCCTGGCATACGGATTTGAATTTCACGGGCGCGGTAATTCACTACTTTGGACCAGTTTATTTTGGCCATATATCTTTTTGGGCCTCAGAAATAATACCTAGGGTTAATCCGCAAAATGATGGAAAATCAACGCAATGGGTGAATTGACGCAGAATGTTGCATCGACTTGCCCAATTTTACAATCAGAGGTAAAGGGGGCCAACCCACACGTTACGAAAGGTAATCTCATGATCCCCCGTTATTCGCGTCCTAACATGGTACAAATCTGGTCACCAGAATCAAAATTCCGCATTTGGTACGAGATTGAAGCCCATGCCTGCGATGCGATGGCTGATCTTGGTGTAATCCCGCGCGAAAACGCAGATGCGGTTTGGAAAGCAAAAGACGTTGAATTTGATGTGGCCCGTATTGATGAGATTGAAGCCGTCACAAAACACGACGTGATCGCGTTTTTGACCCACCTTGCAGAACATGTCGGTTCAGAAGAGGCGCGATTTGTGCATCAGGGCATGACCAGTTCGGATGTTTTGGACACCTGTTTTAACATCCAACTTGTGCGTGCGGCTGACATTCTGCTCGCTGATATGGAGCAACTTTTGACGGCACTGAAACGCCGAGCGCAGGAACATAAAATGACCGTGCGCATCGGGCGCAGCCATGGCATTCATGCAGAACCCACAACAATGGGCCTAACGTTTGCGCGGTTTTATGCGGAAATGGATCGCAACAAACGCCGTTTGGAAACCGCACGTGCCGAAATCGCAACAGGCGCAATTTCCGGCGCAGTTGGCACATTTGCCAACATTGATCCACGGGTTGAGGAACATGTCTGTGCAAAATTGGGCCTAGAGCCGGAACCGATTAGCACCCAAGTCATTCCACGTGATCGTCATGCGGCGTTTTTTGCGGCCCTTGGCGTTGTGGCAAGTTCGATTGAAAACATCGCAACCGAAGTGCGCCACATGCAGCGCACCGAGGTGTTAGAGGCCGAAGAGTTCTTCTCTAAGGGTCAAAAGGGGTCTTCCGCGATGCCGCACAAACGCAACCCTGTTTTGACAGAAAACTTAACAGGTTTGGCGCGTCTTGTGCGTATGGCTGTGGTGCCTGCAATGGAAAACGTGGCGCTTTGGCATGAACGCGATATTTCGCACAGTTCTGTGGAACGCAACATTGGCCCAGATGCGACCGTGACACTGGATTTTGCCCTATCTCGTCTGACCAGCGTCGTTGATAAATTGGTGATCTATCCAGATAATATGTTGGCCAACATGAACAAATTCCGTGGCCTTGTCATGTCACAGCGCGTTCTTTTGGCCCTGACCCAAGCGGGCGTTAGTCGCGAAGACGCCTATCGTTTGGTACAACGTAACGCGATGAAAGTCTGGGAAGAAGGCAAAGATTTCAAAACCGAACTTTTGGGCGACGCGGACGTGACAGCGGCGCTTTCTGTCGAGGAAATCGAAGAGAAATTTGACCTAGGCTATCACACAAAACACGTGGACACGATTTTCGCGCGTGTTTTCGGCGAATAATCCAGTTTGGGAAAGCATTCCTTAACTGCTACGATCTAAGCCTTGGGGCATAACAGTGCCCCGAGGTTCCATGCCCCAAGACATCGACATTCTTGATCCCGTCCCCGCCCCCTTGACCCAAGACATGAGCGCTCGCACCAAAGCGGCCATTGTTGTCCGTTTTCTGATGCAAGAAGGGGCCGAAATTGATCTGGCAGCACTTCCCACATCTTTGCAGGCGGATTTGACCCGTGAAATTGCCGATTTGCGCCTGATTGATCGCGCAACCCTTGCCGAGGTGATCGAAGAATTTGCCCATGAATTGGACAGCATTGGATTGACAGCCCAAGGGGGACTGGGATCGGCGCTACGCCTGCTTGAGGGGAAAATCACAAATGACACTGCGCGGCGTCTGCGTCAGGATGCAGTGGTGCGTTTATTCGAAGATCCCTGGGGCCGCATCAAACAGTTAGATGAAAAAGAGTTGCTGAAACTATTGGACGCGGAAACAACGGAAATTGCCGCAGTGGTCCTGTCAAAACTGGATGTCACCAAGGCCGCCGCATTGCTTGGCGAAATGCCGGGGCCCCGCGCCCGCAAAATCAGCTTTGCCATCTCACAAACTGCGGGGGTGACGCCACAGGCGGTTGATCGCATTGGTCAAAGCTTGATGGCACAGCTGGACAATAAACCCGAACGTGCCTTTGCCACCCTGCCCGAAGATCGCATTGCCGCAATTCTAACGGCCGCATCTGATGATCTGCGTGATGAGGTCATGAATGGCCTGCGCGAAACCGATCCTGAATTGGCCGAACGTGTGCTTGCGGGTGTCTTTACCTTTGAAGATATTCCAACACGCATTGCAGCGGTTGATGTGGAAACGGCCGTGAAAACCGTGACCCAAACCGATATGATCATTGCGCTTTGTCATGCAAACGGAAATGGCATGGAAGAGGTCAGCGAATTCATCCCAAGCGGATTATCCCGACGCATGGCTAAAACCACCCGCGAGGAAATCGAAGAGCGCGGTGCCGTCAAAACCAAAGAAGGTGAACCGGCCGTTACCGCGCTTGTATCTGGTACTCAGGGACAGATTTCAGCAGATGAAATCAGTTTTGTTGATCTGGACGACAATTAATCCTGAAGCGCCGCACCAACAATTGGCCCCTGCCCCTGCGCCTGAACAAAAACCGCCAATTTGGCCCCATCAACCGCAGGTAGCGTTAGGCGGGCCTGTCCATTTGACAACTGTCCAATCGGTTTGAAATCCCTTACCACGTTCACATAGCGAATGGTTTTGCCACGGTTTTCGCCGCGTTTGATTTGCACCTCTGCGTTGGGCGTGATCGCCACCGCGATCAAATCATATGTCCCATTTTGCAGTCCATTTGACGCCGCCGAAACCAACAACCCCTGCGCCACAGGTGTGATTTTAACAGAGACAGGCATCGTGCGTTTTTTCGCATTCATCACGGCCTTGGCCACATCCATCGGGCGCGACCCGACAACATCCGCCTTGCCGTTGACGACCATTTGCGGGGTATAGACGTTCTTTTTCTTCATACGGTGCGCATAAACGCGCTGACGCTGTGAATTTTCGGGGCTGCCAAAGATATCTTTCCATCCCATATAGTCCCAATAATCCACATGATAGGAAAGCGCGATGATATCCCGCTCTTGGGCCAATTCACCCAAAACGTGATCTGCGGGCGGGCAGGATGAACACCCTTGGGACGTGAATAATTCGACCACGGCCAAGGCACGCTCTGCCTGTGCCTGCCCGACGGACAGCATCAACAATGTGATAAGACCCAAAATTGTCGATCGGATATTCATCATGGTGCGCCTAAACTCGTTGCTCAAAAACTACATAGCGGGTTCGCCCCACAATTTCCAATCAACCATTTGAGAGCAATTGTGACAAACCCTGCAAAAGTGCTGATTGTGACCTTGGCCACGTCTGGTGATGCCTATGGTCGCATCTATTGTGATTTACGGCTGTTTGGTTTGCTTGGTATCCCGAAATTCAGTAAGAGATCACTGCGTTCGCAACCTTTATGGCAAAGCTCTTGCACCTCAAATCGGCTTTGCATACATAGGTATACAGAATGCGATATGATTCGATCCAACCCCATTGGACGTAGGGTCATATTTGGACTGAAACAGATACGAAAAGTTGAGTTACCCATGAGCTTGTACGCTGCATATTTGGAAGAAATTGAAAAACGCAAAGAGCAAGGTTTGAACCCAAAACCCATTGATGACGCCGCATTGACGGAAGAAATCATCGCTCAAATCAAAGACACGGGCCACGCGCATCGTGAGCAATCTTTGAAGTTTTTCATCTACAACACCCTTCCAGGTACGACCAGCGCAGCAGGCGTCAAGGCAGAGTTCCTAAAGGAAATCGTGTTGGGCCAGACGCCGGTTGCAGAAATCTCAGTCGAGTTTGCGTTTGAATTGTTATCCCACATGAAGGGCGGCCCTTCTGTGCGCGTTTTGTTGGACGTGGCACTGGACGATGATGCGGATTTGGCAGCGCAAGCCGCTGAAGTCCTAAAAACGCAAGTGTTCCTATACGACGCGGACACAGACCGTTTGAAAGAGGCGTTCAACGCAGGAAACGCCGTCGCAAAAGACATCCTAGAAAGCTATTCAGACGCGGAATTCTTTACCAAACTTCCAGACGTGGAAGAAGAAATCAAAGTTGTCACTTATATCGCTGCAGAAGGCGATATTTCAACCGACCTTCTTTCACCTGGTAATCAGGCGCACTCTCGCTCTGACCGTGAATTGCATGGCAAATGCATGATCTCTGAACAAGCGCAAAAAGAGATTGAAGCGCTGAAACTTCAACACCCTGATAAACGCGTGATGTTGATCGCGGAAAAAGGCACCATGGGTGTCGGATCATCCCGTATGTCAGGTGTGAACAACGTGGCCTTGTGGACCGGCAAACAAGCAAGCCCCTATGTCCCATTTGTGAACATTGCCCCCGTTGTTGCAGGCACAAACGGTATTTCCCCCATCTTCCTAACCACTGTTGGGGTAACAGGTGGCATTGGTGTCGATCTGAAAAACTGGGTCAAAAAGATGGGCGAAGATGGCAAGCCGATCCTGAACAACGATGGCAACCCCATTTTGGAACAAAAATATTCGGTCGAAACGGGCACGGTTCTGACGATCAATTCCAAAAAGAAAAAGCTATACAGCGCAGATGGTGAAGAACTGGTCGATATGTCCGCATCCTTCACCCCGCAGAAAACCGAATTCATGAAGGCGGGCGGATCCTATGCCATTGTGTTTGGTAAAAAGCTGCAAAGCCTTGCCTGTGATATCCTTGGTATTCCACTAAAATCTGCCTTTGCCGCATCTAAGGAAATCGAAAGTGATGGTCAGGGCCTAACAGCGGTTGAAAAAATCTTTAACGCAAACTCAGTTGGTGTTGCGACTGACAAACCATTGCTGGCAGGATCAGACGTGCGCGTGAAAGTGAACATTGTTGGATCACAGGACACAACTGGTTTGATGACCTCTCAAGAGCTTGAGGCGATGGCAGCAACGGTTCTGTCCCCATTGGTGGACGGTGCCTATCAGTCAGGCTGTCACACAGCATCAGTTTGGGACATCAAAGCGCAGGCAAACACACCGCGTTTGATGAAATTCATGCATGAATTCGGTCTGATCACTGGCCGCGATCCAAAAGACGTCTATCACCCAATGACAGACGTTATTCACAAGGTTCTGAATGACATCACAGTCGATGATTGGGCAATCATCATCGGTGGCGACAGCCACACACGTATGTCCAAGGGTGTCGCATTTGGCGCGGATTCAGGCACAGTTGCCTTGGCACTCGCCACGGGTGAGGCGACAATGCCAATCCCAGAATCTGTGAAAGTGACATTCAAGGGCCAAATGGCCGATCACATGGATTTCCGTGACGTTGTGCATGCCACACAGGCGCAGATGTTGGATCAATTCGGCGACAACGTATTCCAAGGCCGCATCATCGAAGTGCACATTGGCACATTGTTGGCAGACCAGGCGTTTACATTCACCGACTGGACAGCCGAGATGAAGGCCAAGGCATCCATCTGTATTTCAGAGGATGCAACCCTGATTGAATCCTTGGAAATCGCAAAATCACGCATCCAAATCATGATCAACAAGGGCATGGATAACGATGCCCAAATGTTGCAAGGGTTGGTGGACCGCGCAGATGCACGCATTGCCCAAATCAAATCAGGCGAAAAACCTGCATTGGCCCCTGACGCGGGTGCAAAATATGCCGCAGAAGTTGTGGTTGACCTGGATTTGATCAACGAACCCATGATCGCTGACCCCGATGTGACAAACGCAGATGTGTCAAAACGCTATACCCACGACACCATCCGCCCTGTGTCCTTCTACAATTCTGAAAAGAAAGTAGACTTGGGCTTTGTCGGGTCCTGCATGGTGCATAAGGGCGACATCAAAATCGTCGCACAAATGCTGCGCAACATCGAAAAAGAGCAAGGGTCCGTTGAATTCAACGCACCACTTGTTGTGACAGCACCAACCTACAACATCATTGATGAGTTGAAGGCAGAAGGCGATTGGGAAGTGTTGCAAAAGTATTCTGGGTTTGAATTCGACGATTCAGCGCCAAAAACAACGGCACGTACAGAATACGAAAACACACTCTATCTGGAACGCCCTGGCTGTAACCTATGTATGGGCAACCAGGAAAAGGCGGCCAAGGGTGACACGGTTCTGGCCACATCAACGCGTCTGTTCAAAGGCCGCGTGGTTGAGGATACACCTGAAAAGGCGGGTGAATCGCTATTGGCATCAACCCCTGTTGTTGTGTTGTCCGCGATCCTTGGGCGCACACCGTCTGTAGACGAATATAAAGCCGCCGTTGAGGGCATCGACTTAACCAAGTTCGCACCGCCCAAAACAACGCCGATTGATAGCCTTTCTGTTCACTACTAAGTGAACCTCTCCCAAGACTAAGGCTCGCTTTTTGCGGGCCTTTTTTTATTGCAATACGCACTGCTGATTTTTGGTAGGGCTGAATGCAGTGTTGTCATGGCAAAGACATCTGTCTGACCACCGATCCCCTGTCAGAAAAGGGTAGCGCCTGACTGGGTAGGCGCAAAATGGTCACGCTGCAAAATGTGCTTGCGCGGAGCAAAAAACAAGAAGCTCAAAATGTTGATAGGGTGCAAGCGCCTGCCGAGGGGCAGGCAGGCGCTACCCGGCGGTGCCGCCGGGTGGGGTGGGGCAGGATTATTGGGTTTACGCGTTATGCAGCGGTCTTTGTCATGTCACGGACCAAAACGGCCACGACTATCCGAAAGCCAGCGTCAGGTCCTAATTTGTCTGGGCCTGTTCCAAGGCTGGCAAAAACCGTTGCAGGTAATCTGATCCCACCAATGGCCCTGCATAGCGAAATAAGATTGTGCCGTCCCCATCCACGATAAAGGTTTCAGGCGGGGCTGTGACACCCCAATCAATCGCCGTGCGCCCCTGTGGATCAAACGCGATCCCCGCAAATGGGTTGCCATCGTCATTGATGTATTTGATCGCTTGGGCAGGATCATCTTTGATGTTTACGCCATGAATGGTTATGCCCTGCTCTTGCAATTCCAACAACACGGGATGTTCGGCGCGACAGGGGGGACACCAACTGGCCCAAAAATTGACCAAACTCACTTCGCCTGCGCTTAAATCCGTGGCCCCAACACCCTCAAAGGATCCTAAGGTTTCCGTCGTGATTGCGGGCGCGGATTGTCCGATAAAGGTAGATGGCAAATCATTGGGATTATCGCGCTGCATCCCAACGTAAAACACTCCTGCAAGCCCCGCAAAAATCAGTGGAGGCAGCAACATCAGCGGCTTAATTTTGGCCATCACGCGCGCCCTCAATCTGTTCCAAACGTTTGCGTGCTGCTGTGTTGCGCAGAACCATCCAAATCACAAGGATCGCAAGCAGGGCCAAACCCACCGCATATGATCCCAAAACCGCAAAGGCGTATTTTCCTAAATCTGGCATCATGGTTTATCCTCTCTCTCGGGCAAGAAGCGCGCTGGCGCGACGGATACGGATTTCTGTGCGTGTTCCTATTAAAACAAGGGCCACAAACAGCAACACAAATCCCGTGATCGACATTAATAAGGGTTGGTAGAAAACATCTGCCACATTCTTTTCTTTGTCGAGTGACAATGAAGCCCCCTGATGCAATCCTTGGTTCCAGAATAACACCGCATATCGGCTCATCACTGCAAAAATGGACCCAACCATACACAGGACCGAGGTCAGATCAGCCGCTGTGTCAGGATTATCAATTGCTGCCCACAGCGCCACATACCCAAGGTAGAACAAAAACAAGATCAGGAATGAGGTTAGGCGCGGATCCCAGGCCCACCATGTGCCCCACATCGGCTGCCCCCAAAGCGCCCCAGTGATCAGGGTGATCAGCGTCATCACAATGCCAATGGGTGCCGCTGCCCTGGCCGCAAGCGCGCTCACATGATGGCGGCGGATCAACCAAATAAGCGAGGCGACCAACATCATAAACCACGCATTGATTGCAATTAGGGCCGCAGGAACATGCAGATATATGATCTTGACTGTTGATCCCTGTTTGTAATCATCAGGCGTCAAGAAATATCCCCAATAAAGCCCAACGGCGATGAATAATGCAGCGCCGGCTGCGAACCATGGAACAATCTTGCCCGAAAAGGACAGGAACTTAACTGGATTTGCATATTCCCAAAGTGACATTCCGTCTCCTTAGCGTAAGTTAATCTTTAAAACCGCAGCTGATGCAAATGGCAACAGCGCGATTGAGGCAAATGTGATGCCCAATAACAGTGACATGGGGGTCCCCACATCCATCCCCACGATCCCCCGCCGCGCGAGTTCTGCGCCAAATATCAGCGTGGGGACATAGAGTGGCAAGACCAAAAGCGACAAAAGCAATCCGCCGCGTTTTAACCCCACCGTCAGCGCCGCGCCAAATGTTCCAATGACGCTAAGTGCGGGTGTGCCCAGCAACAAGGACAGAACAATCCAATAAAACGCATCTGATTGAAGCCCCAGCAAGACCCCCAAAACAGGTGCCGCCAAAACCAAGGGCAGGCCTGTGGTGATCCAATGGGCAAAGGATTTTACACTGACCACTGCCTCAAGCGGAAGGGGTGCTGTGGCCAAGAGGTCTAATGTACCATCCTCAAAATCCAGCGCAAAAATTCGATCAAGCGACAAGAGGCAGGCCAATAATGCCCCAACCCACAAAATTCCGGGCGCAATTTTCGACAATAGACCCATTTCGGGACCAACACCAAAGGGCACCAAAACCACAACGATCAAGAAAAACGCTAGGCTTAACCCAAATCCGCCCCCTGCCCGCATGGCAAGCCGCATATCCCGAAGCAAAAGCGCGTTCATAAAAAGGCCTCGTTCGGGTTGAATTGCTGTTCTGGTGCGGCCTTAAACTGGGATAAATCCAATGTCTCGGCCCGCGCGCCTAATCCCAGATCGATATGCGTGGCAATCACCGCTATGCCGCCCCGATCCAAATGCCCCGCGATCATATCGCCAAATTGGCCAACTGCCACGGTGTCCAGTGAAACTGTGGGTTCATCCAGCAACCATATGGGCCGCCCTGTCACCATCAAACGCGCCAATCCCAAACGCCGTTTTTGCCCCGCCGACAACATGCCACCGGGTCTGTCGATAAGTTGGTCCATGTCAAAGACTGCAATCGCGGCATCAATGGACCCGGTTCCAAAAACGCTGGCCCAAAATTCCAAATTTTCGCGCACGGTTAGTGTGGATTTTATTCCGTCCAAATGTCCTGCATAAACGGCCATATCCTCGGGCATATCCACCTGTCCTTCATGCACAGGTTGCAACCCTGCGATGGTTCGCAGCAGCGTTGTTTTTCCCAAACCATTTGGCCCCCGCAGGATCAACGCCTGACCTGCGGATACTTCAAATCCAACACCTGACAACAGATGGCGCGATGCGCGTAGAACACTTAGATTTGAAACAGTTAATGTCATATCACTGGCTTACACCATGATGATGCATTGCAAAAGATGAATTTGATCACGCCCCAGTGATGGGATCGGTGACGGGCAGTAACGCAACCGCGATACGACGCCCTTCAGACAGCAGAATGTTATAAGTCCGCGCGGCAGAAGGGCTATTCATCGCCTCAACGCCCAGCCCCGCAGTTTCCAGCGTGGCACGAAAATCCGCAGGGATGTGCAGCGTATCTTTGCCCGTTCCAATGAACAAAACATCAAACTGCCCCGCCAGTGTCAGCAGCGTTTCAGTATCACTATACCCGCCCCATTCGCTGACCCCAGCCCCACAACACAGAACGGCACTGTTATAGACCTGACCGCCAACCCGAAAAAACCCAGGACCATAGCCATCAATGGGCAGCGCATCGGTGTAGTTGATTTCATTCAACCGCATCGGATTTACACCTGCGGAACCTGTGTGCCCGCCTCATTATTCGGCTTGCTCCAATCGCGTTTTACGCCCAAGGCCATCAGGATCGCAGAGGCGACGAAAATCGAACTATAGGTACCCACAATCACGCCCCATGTCATCGCAAACACAAAGCCGCGGATCACATCTCCACCCAAAACCAATAGGGCGATCAACGCGATCAATGTGGTGACAGATGTCATCATTGTTCGGCTAAGTGTTTCGTTGATGGACAGGTTCAACACATCCTTCAACGGTTTAGATTTATATTTGCGCAGGTTTTCACGCACGCGGTCAAACACAACAACCGTATCGTTTAGCGAATAACCGACAATTGTCAGCAGGGCCGCGATGATTGCCAAATCAAATTTGATCTGCAATTCGGAAAAAATACCGATGGTCAGCAACACGTCATGGACCAAAGCCAAAACAGCGCCAACCGCAAATTGCCATTCAAAGCGTAGCCAGATGTAAAACAGCACCGCTGCAATCGCCAGAATGACGGCAATGATCGCGGTTTGTATCAATTCGCCAGACACTTTGGGGCCAACACTTTCTACTGAAACAAATTTGATCGTGGGATCAACAGATGACAATGCGGCAAAGGCATCTTTGGTCATTTGCGCGGTCACCGCCTCTTCGCCATCTTGGGCCTGAATACGGATCATGGCAACATGTTGATCGGCGTCAAAACTTGGGTCAAACACCTCTGAAATGATGATGTCGCCCAATTCCAATGGGGCCAAGGCATCGCGATAAGTGCCGACATTAATTTCAGTTGTGCTTTCTGTTCGGATGGTTGTACCGCCGCGGAAATCAATGCCGAAATTCAATCCCTGCAACAGGAATGAAATCAGCGCGATCACCATGAACATACCTGAAATGCCCAGCCACACTTTGGACCGGCTAAAGAAATCGAAATTCGTGACAGTTGGAACAAGTTTAAGACGCATCTTACACCTCAATCTTTTTTGGACGGGCGCGATCAAACCAGATCACCACCAACAGGCGCGTTACAAAAATGGCCGTAAAGACCGAGGTGAGGATGCCCAGACCCAGCGTTATCGCAAATCCACGCACAGGGCCAGAGCCCATGGCAAATAGGATCACCGCCGTAATGAATGTGGTCACATTGGCATCGGTGATCGCCGAAATCGCCTTTTCATAGCCCAGTTCAATGGACCGCGCGGACCCCTTGCCTGCGCGAATTTCTTCGCGGATGCGTTCGAACACCAAAACATTGGCATCAACGGCCATACCGATTGTCAAAACAATCCCCGCAATACCAGGCAAGGTCAGGGTTGCGCCCACCAGTGACAGCAACCCAAAGATCAGACCCACATTGATGATCAGGGCGACATTGGCAAAGATACCGAACAAACCATAGGACAGCACCATAAAGATCAACACGGCAATCCCCGCGACGATACAGGCAATTTGCCCCGCCTTGATGCTGTCTGCGCCCAGTTCTGGGCCGATTGTGCGTTCCTCAAGGAATTCTAAACCTGCGGGCAGTGCACCTGCACGCAACAGCACAGCCAAATTGGTGCTTTCCTCAACAGTAAAGCTGCCCGTGATAATGCCTGAACCGCCCGGAATATGGGATTGGATCACAGGGGCGCTGATCACCTCTCCATCCAGAACGATGGCAAAGGGGCTGCCGATATTGTCGCGCGTGTAATCGCCAAATGCGCGCGCACCCGTTGGATTAAAGCGGAAGTTTACCGCAGGACGGTTGTTTTGATCAAAGCTGGGCTGCGCATCCACCAATTCCTCGCCCGTAACAACGGGGGCAGAAACAAGCGTGTAATAGACACCTTCGTCATTCAGCGACGGCAGCACCTCGTTTCCGGCACCTGCGGGGACATTGGGGTTCCCACCGCGTCCAACGACAGGCTGGAATGTCAACTGCGCTGTTGTGCCGATGATCTCTTTCAAGTCGGCCGCTGATCCGATCCCTGGCACCTGGATCAGGATACGATCCGCGCCCTGACGTTGGATGGTGGGTTCACGTGTGCCCACCTCATCAATGCGGCGGCGAATGATTTCCAGCGCTTGGCGCAATGTGCGTTCGGTGGTTGCGGCCTGTTCTGCGGCGCTTAGCGTAACCACGATTTCATCGCCCTCGGCGCGTACATCCAAATCAGTGCTCATCGCGCCACCAAGGGATGTTACGGGTTGTGACAACCCACGAACCAACTGCAATGCGCGATCCATTCCAGCAGGTTCCGAAATTTTGACGCGCAATTCATCAGGTGCGCCTTTTTGCAAACGGATGGTGCCCACGGTGGCCCGTTCGGGGCGCAACACGTCGCGCACATCAGGCCAAAGCGCCGTCATCCGCTGTGCATAAACATCGGCCACTTGTACCTCGGCCAACAGATGCGCACCACCGCGCAAATCCAGCCCCAAGTTCACCAAACCAGAGGGCAAAAATGACGGCCAAAGTCCTGTTTTTTCACGATTTTCAGGGGTATCAAACCCAACCTCAATCGCCTTTTCAGCGTCATTAAACTGCTCCACACGATCGTAAAAAGCGTTGGGGAGTGCCAACACCAGACCCAAGGCCACAACGACCCAGATCACGACCTTTTTCCACAGATCGATAAAGAGCATATTTGCCGTCCTCAGTTCGTCAATTAATCGCTGGCAGGTTCAGTTTTTGAAACCACATCCGCAATCGTTGATTGCACAACGCGCACCTTGACACCTTCGGCCAATTCAAGGTCCAATTCGTTGTTTTCTTTGACCTTTGCAACCTTACCGATCAATCCACCTTGGGTCACAACAACATCGCCACGGCGCAGGTTTTGCACCATCTTCTGATGCTCTTTGATCTTTTTCTGCTGGGGACGGATCATAAGGAAATACATGATCGCGAAAATCAGTATCAGCGGAATAAATTGTTCAATACCACCCATGTCGGTGCCATCCTTCTTTTTTATTTTGCGTTGGCGGAAACCTATGCGCTGGCCCCGGGGTTTGCAAGGTGGATTAACCGTTTAACGGGGCGGTTTTTCACGATCTGTATCACGTCGGTATAACGTCGGTGTTACGTCGGTGCGCACACCGCCCGTTTCGGGGGGCCGCATGGCTTGGTGCACCCGTTTGGAACAGAAGGCCCCAAGCCCATCTGTGGCACAGTTTGCCGTTGACGATCCGAAATTTCGCATTCAACCCATCCAATATTCAAAAACGGTTTGGATTGATAACATGGACGCGACGCACAGCACATTTCGTCATTGGGCAATGGGGTTGCGCACTGGCACTGTTGATGGGGGCATTTTTATTCACAACATTTCAGTTGATACAAGAAATATCGCCACATCAAATTAGGATGTAATCCGACAGCTTGCCATCGCCCTGCCCGCTGTCGCCGCGGCAAGTGCGGGTTTGATCGACGATCGTTTCTGAAACAATCCAACCCCAGTTACGCACGATAAATGCGGTTATCTTCAGAAATACTTGACGACCAAATGAATTTATTAACCCAGAACATGCGCGGTCTGAGCGCAAGCGAAGACTGATCGCGTATGATCCAGGCCACGCCCGTCCCGAGGGGCGGGGGCTTAACCGTAGATTTAGAACAATTGGAAATCATTTATGCACAACAGTGGTCGTCAGTCGCGTCAGAAATTGAAGCAACAGAGCTTCATTGCACTAAGCCGACCGCAGGTGGCGACGAAGACACCGCCCATGGGGGGCGGTCGGCGCCTGCCAATCTGTCTATTGGCGGGGAGCTGGATTGACTTTGGATTGGAGATGATTTGGTCAGGCACCTTTGAATACCCACGTCGTATCGAAACAATTCCCCCTCTACCCTCCATCAAAAAAATCATGCATAAGGCCCGCAGAAAGAGTCGTTAAACCTGAGGAGACATCCCAATGCATGATATTCGTGCCATTCGTGAAAACCCTGCTGCTTTTGATGCCGCTTTGGCGCGTCGTGGGGTGTCGGATGCGTCCTCGGGCCTGTTGAAAATTGATGGCGATCGTCGTGCCGCAATCCTTGCAGCCGAAACCGCGCAGGCCGAACAGAATAAGGCCAGCAAAGAGGTGGGCGCCGCCAAGGGTCGTGGGGATGAGGCGGAATTTGAACGCCTGCGCGCGCTTGTTGCCGAGAAAAAGGCCGAAGTTGCCGAAATGAATGCCCTCGCCAAGGAATTGGATGAGGCATTGACAAATGCGCTGGCCCGTCTGCCCAACCTGCCCCATGACGATATTCCCGATGGCGCGGATGAGGCGGATAATGTGGAAATCCACCGCTGGGGCACCCCGCCCGAAATTGCGGATGCCAAGGAACATTATGACCTGCCCGCCGCACGCGGACTGGATTTTGAAACGGCGGCGAAACTCTCTGGTTCGCGCTTTGTCGTGTTGCGCGGTGCGATGGCGCGGCTTCACCGTGCCTTAGCGCAGTTTATGTTGGACACACATGTGAATGAACATGGGCTAACCGAAACAATGACGCCTGTTTTGGTGCGGGATGAGGCGATGTTTGGCACAGGACAGTTGCCGAAATTCACCGAAGACAGCTATCAAACCACAAACGGGTGGTGGTTGATCCCCACATCCGAAGTGACCCTAACAAACACCGTCGCAGGCGATGTGTTGGAAGAGGCCGATTTGCCAATCCGCATGACCGCGCATACCCAATGTTTCCGCTCCGAGGCGGGATCAGCGGGCCGCGACACTGCGGGCATGTTGCGTCAACACCAATTTGAAAAGGTGGAAATGGTCAGCATCACGCATCCCGACCATTCCCGCGCCGAATTGGACCGTATGACAGGCTGCGCACAGGCGATTTTGGAAAAACTGGGCCTGCCCTATCGCACGGTTGTTTTGTGCACAGGCGACATGGGCGCAGGCGCACGGCGCACCCATGATATCGAGGTGTGGTTGCCCGGCCAAAACACATATCGCGAAATTTCATCCGTGTCTGTCTGTGGCGATTTTCAGGCCCGCCGCATGAACGCCCGTTTCAAACCAGAGGCAGGCGGCAAACCCGAATTTGTCCACACGTTGAACGGTTCAGGCTTGGCCGTGGGTCGCTGTCTGATCGCGGTGCTGGAAAACGGTCAGCAACCTGATGGATCCGTCGCATTGCCCGCCGTGTTGCACGGGTATCTGGGTGGCAAAACACAGATCACTGCCGAGGGTGAATTGGCATAGATAACACCAATCTTGGTAAAAAATCTGGCGTTTGAAGGGTGACAACGATCGCATTGTGATTAACGCACGCCCAGTTCATGCCCGGTCTGAGCGAAAGCCAAGGATTTTACCCAAGCTGCCCGAGGTGGCGACGAAGGCGCCGCCTGTGGGGTGGGCAGCGCCTTGCCAATCTAAAGATTGGCTGGGTGCCTAGAACTGAGGGATCAAAATCCGCGCGCTTGGGTATATCAGGTACGATCCAGCCCGCAGGCGTTTGCATGAGCGTTGAGACACAATCGAAATTGGGATTTGTCCACTAACGCTGAAACCACTCAGGTCGAACGCTTGCCTTCCAAATGCTTGCGCAGGCGTGACGGTGCTGCCTTTTTCTTATCCTTATAGGGGTTTTTATCCCCCTGCCCGCGCATGGTCAGGCGGATGGGTGTTCCCGGCAAATCAAAGCTTTCGCGCAACCCGTTCACCAAATAACGGTTATAGCTTTCGGGCAATTTATCGGGGCGTGAACACATCACCACAAACCCAGGGGGGCGTGATTTGGCCTGTGTCATATACCGCAATTTGATGCGGCGCCCTGCGGGTGCGGGGGGTGGGTGCATTTCGACCATTCCCGCCAACCAACGGTTCAACTGCGCAGTTGGGATGCGACGGTTCCAAATTTCATGCGCGCGCATGATCGCCGCCTGAAGCCGATCCAAACCGCGGCCCGTCCGCGCCGATACGGTGATCAGGGGGGCACCGCGCAGCTGGGGCAATAGGCGTTCAAAGGCCTCTTTCAAATCGCGCAGCTTTTCCTGCTTTTCATCCTCAATATCCCATTTGTTCACCGCAACAACCACGGCGCGCCCCTCGCGTGCGGCCAGATCCGCAATACGCAAATCCTGCGTTTCAAAGGGGATCGCCGCATCCAGCAGCACAACAACCACTTCGGCAAATTTCACCGCGCGCAATCCATCAGAGACAGAGAGTTTTTCAACCTTGTCCTGTACCTTGGCCTTTTTACGCATGCCAGCGGTGTCAAAGATGCGCATGGGCACGCCACCCCAATCCATTTTCAATGAAATGGCATCGCGGGTGATCCCCGCCTCGGGGCCTGTTAACAAACGATCTTCGCCCAAAATTTTGTTGATCAGCGTGGATTTTCCCGCATTGGGGCGACCAACAACCGCAACCTGTAGCGGTTTGGCGTTTGTTGGCATTTGATATTCATATTCGTCGTCCTCGGAAATTTCCCCGATGATGTCGATTTCTGCCTCCGCCGCTTCGGCCTCGGCCCGCATTTGGAATTCATCGGCAATGGGCATCAGGGCGGCAAGCAAATCCCCCATGCCTTCCCCATGTTCGGCCGATATGCGCAAGGGTTCGCCAAGGCCAAGGTTCCACGCCTCTAACACGCCTGCATCTGCGGCAGCACCCTCGCCCTTATTCGCGGCCAAAAAGACGTGTTTTGCCCGTTTGCGCAGAATCTCTGCAAAAATTTCATCGACAGGTGTCACGCCCACACGGGCGTCAATCATGAACAAACAGATATCCGCCATATCAACCGCGCCTTCCGTCAAACGGCGCATGCGGCCCTGCAAACTGTCGTCTGTTGCATCCTCAAGCCCCGCGGTATCAATCACGGTGAAGCGCAGATCCCCAAGGCGTGCTTCGCCTTCGCGCAGGTCACGGGTCACGCCCGGTTGATCATCAACCAGCGCCAACCGTTTTCCAACAAGACGGTTAAATAGGGTGGATTTGCCCACATTGGGGCGGCCAACAATGGCCAAAGAAAAGCTCATGTTCAGAACCTAAAGTCGATTGAGAGCCCCGCATACACCACTTTTTCATCAACGAAAAGCGTGCAATTGTCCGTCCCCTGAAACAAGGTACAAAACCCCACCTGCGATGACGGGATGCGTAGTGGCCCCACCCGGTACCGCGGTTTGGCTAATCAACGCGCCGTTTGTTGGATCAAATTGACGTAACAAACCGTCGTTTGAGGCCACCAATATGCGCCCCCCCGCCAGAACGGGACCATAATGCGCAACGATTTCGGCACTGCGTCGTGGACTGATTTTACGGAAATTCGGCAAATCAACGGCCCAAAGCGTGTCGCCATTGGATGCATCCACACGGATCAATTGGTTCATATCATTCAGGGCGAAAATGGCATTGCCCGCGGGCCATAGTTGACCGCGCACACCCTGATTATTGGTCCAAATGCGTTCACCATCACCCAGTGACATGGCAACCATGCGCCCCGATGCACCCGCCGCGTAAACACGCGATCCTGCAATCACGGGGCTTGCGCCCAAATCAACAACGGCGCCTTCTGCCCGTCCTGCGCGCGCGCCCTTCAGGGATGAGTTCCAGTAAACCAACCCGCCCTTTCGGAACACGGCCTGCACCTCGCCCGAGCCAAAGCCGAAAAGGGCAAATTTATCCGACACGGCGGGGGCGGTTGATCCGATGCGGTTGTTCACATCATCCACACCATCAATTTGCCATCTGACACGGCCATTATCGGCCTCGATCGCCCATGCGGTACGATCCGAGCTGATCACATAGACCAAGCCATCATAATAGGTGGGGCGCGTGTTCCCCGCACCGCGCAGGGATTGTGACCAACGGATCGCGCCATTGGTTGGGTTGATCGCATGCAACACGCCATAGGCGGTTGTTACAAACAAGGTCCCATTGCCATAGGCGATGCCTGCGCCTGTCGCCTCGCCCTTGCCCTCACCCTGTGGTGTTAGGTCAATGGACCAAAGGGCGGCACCTGATGTGGCATGCGCGCTTAGGCGGGCTTCGGCATCAACTGTGAATATACGCCCATCGGACACAACAGGATCGGCCGTGATCCGCGTGCGTTGGCCATCACCGACGCCAATCGGAACGCTCCAGATCAACTGCGGATTTGCGCCCAACGTGGGGTGGGTGGTACGGCTGCGTGCGGTTCCGTGTCCTTGGGTCCAATTTGCGTTTGTGCTCATACTAGGGGCACGAAACGCCACGGATTTATTGACGATTTCAGCGCGTGCTGGCGCATCTTGGATTAGGGTATCGACGGCTTCACGCTTGCCTGGGATGATGGGCTGTGGCTGTTCACACCCTGCAAGAGCGATGGCACAAACTGTCAATGTAGCGACGACACGAAACATCATTCCCCCTGTTCCTTATTTATGGGGTGCTATTGCCCGTTTGGATCCTGCCCCAAGGCGATCATCAACTGTCCTGCACGTTGACGCAAGCCTTGAGTGAGCTCTGCATCCTCTAGGATCATGGACAGGCGGTTTACTGCCGCTGCACTGTCACCTTCTGCCAGATCAAGCAGTGCCAATTGTTCCTCGGCCAATAGGCGCAGTGGATTGCCGGGCGTTGCCAGTTGTTCAAACCCCATGCGGCGTGCGCCTGCATCAATCCCACTTTCGGCAACAGTCAAACGTTTGAAGTTCAGGATATCACGGTACATCTGATCCAGATCACCACTGACAGCTGCGGCCTCAAGCTTGGCGGCGGCCCCTGCCCCATCCTTATCCGATGCCAGTTCCGCGGCCTGCAACATGGCAATCATCGCGCCCGCCGACGCATTCGGGGCCGTGATGGTATCCAATTGCGCAACACGTGCGGATGGGTCGTTTTCCTGCAAGGCCTCTAACACAGAAGAGCCAAATGTTTCCGAGGCGGTTTTTTCCGCAGCGCGGCTGTATTCGCGGTAACCTGTGCCGCCCACAACGATCACAACCAGTGCAACACCGATCCAGCCGTATTTGCGAAAGGTTTTGAACAATTTTTCGCGGCGGATTTCTTCGCTGACTTCATCGATAAAGCTATCTGTATCGCTCACGGCGGACCTCACATCTTGTATTTCAGGTTTTGTAGACCCAACTGAGTAGGAATCCAAGAGCAAGATTGCGTTGCTGCACCTGCAAAAAAATGTGAGGAATTCATTAATCTAAACTGGCGGGTTTAGCGTATATCTGCTAAGTGGGGGCTAAACTGGGGTTCGTTTTACCCGTTTGCCAATTCGTTGGAAGGAAGATTGTGCGCATTATGTCCTTGATCACGGCTGTTGTTGTGGTTGCCGTTTTATATTTAATTGTTTTTGAACGTGACGCAGTGCGTCAAGTCGCAGGGGGGGCATCGCCCACGATTTTGTGGGATGCATCCAAGGACACGCCATTGGTGAATGATGTGGTTGTCGAGGATGAAACCGCCGAGACAGAAACGCCTGCAGAGGCCCCAAGTGAACGCCAATTGATTAAGGTGGTCGCCATGAAATCGACCGCCCGTGAAATTGACAGCGCGGTTGTGTTGCGCGGTCAGACCGAAGCGGCGCGCAGTGTCGTTCTGCGTTCCGAAACATCCGGACAAGTGATCAATCAACCCCTGCGCAAGGGCCATGTGGTGGCGGCGGGTGAAACCCTATGCGAATTGGACCCTGGCACGCGCGAGGCGAATTTGGCAGATACCATTGCCCGCCTGAAAGAGGCAGAGGCCCGCGTTCCAGAAACCCAAGCCCGTCAGGACGAGGCCAAAGCCCGCCTAGAAGAGGCAAAAATCAACTTTAACGCTGCCGATAAACTGGCCCAAGGTGGGTTTGCATCGGAAACACGTGTGGCCTCCACTCAGGCGGCTGTACGCTCTGCCGAGGCCGCCGTGGAAAGCGCAAAAGCAGGGTTTGATGCCACAAGTTCGCGCATTCAATCCGCCGAAGCCGCCGTTGCCGCCGCACAAAAAGAGATTGATCGCCTGACAATCAAAGCAACCTTTGGCGGCCTATTGGAAAGCGACACAGCCGAAATCGGCAGTCTGCTGCAACCTGGTTCTGCATGCGCAACGGTGATCCAATTGGACCCCATTAAAATCGTGGGCTTTGTTCCCGAAACAGAACGTGATCGCATCACCGTGGGGGCGCGCGCAGGTGCGCGCCTATTGGACGGGACAGAGGTCTCTGGCAATGTGACCTTCCTGTCGCGGTCGGCGGATAAATTGACACGCACCTTCCGTGTTGAATTGGAAATTCCAAACCCCGATATGACCATCGCGGATGGCCAAACCGCCGACATCCTGATTGCCTCAGAAGGCAAAGCCGCACATTTGATCCCTCAATCCTCGCTTACGCTGAACGATTCGGGCGCATTGGGTGTGCGTACGATCATTGCGGATAATTCGACGAAGTTTGTGGAAATCAGCCTGCTGCGCGACACCCCAAATGGGGTATGGGTATCGGGATTGGACCCAGAGGTCAGCATCATCGTCGTCGGTCAGGAATATGTGATCGACGGGATCGTCGTTGATCCAACCTATCGGGAGTTGGGTCAATGACAGGATTAGTCGATTGGGCATCAGAACGCGCGCGCATGATCATTGCGCTGATTATTGTTTCGCTGACTGCAGGCATATTTAGTTACACGGGCCTTCCCAAAGAGGGTGAGCCTGATATTGAAATTCCCGCATTGTTCATTTCCGTGCCCTTCCCCGGCATTTCCGCAGGGGACAGTGAAACGCTGTTGGTGCGTCCAATGGAAACGGAATTGGGCGATATTGACGGCCTCAAGAAAATGACCGCCACTGCATCGGAAAATTATGCGGGTGTCGCGCTTGAATTTGAATTTGGCTGGGACAAAACCAAAACCATGGCAGACGTACGCGACGCCATGAACGCAGCCGAGGCGAATTTCCCATCGGGTGCTGAAAAATATTCGATCAACGAAATCAACTTTTCCGAATTTCCGATCATCATTGTGAACCTAACGGGCCAAGTGCCTGAACGCACGATGACCAAGATCGCCAAGGATCTGCAGGAAAAGATCGAAGGCATGGATGCGGTTCTGGAAGCCGCCATTTCAGGCCAGCGCGATGAAATGGTCGAGGTCACAATCGACCCCTTGCGCCTTGAAAGCTATAACGTCACTGCAGGCGAATTGATCAATGTTGTGCGCAACAACAACCAATTGATCGCCGCAGGCGAAGTGGACAGCGCACAGGGCACATTTGCGGTTAAAATCCCATCCAGCTTTGATGAGGTGCAAGATATCTACGACCTGCCCGTCAAAACAAACGGGGACCGCGTGATCACATTGGGCGATTTGGCGGAAATCAAACTGACCTTTGAAGATCGTGAAGGAACCGCGCGTTTTAACGGCGAAACAACCGTTGCCCTGCAGGTCGTGAAACGCAAAGGTTTCAACCTAATCGACACAGCAACAGCCGTGCGCGAAATGGTCGAAGCAGAAGTTGACGCATGGCCCCAAGATTTACGCGCAGCCGTGCACATGGGCACCTCAAACGACCAAAGCCGCGTTGTGGATTCCATGGTCAGCCAATTGGAAGGATCGGTTTTAACCGCGATTGCCTTGGTGATGATCGTTGTTTTGACATCCCTCGGGACGCGGGCGGCCTTGCTGGTGGGTTTTTCAATTCCAACGTCATTCTTGTTGTGTTTCGTCCTGTTGGGCGTGATGGGGATCACCATTTCAAACATTGTGATGTTCGGTCTGATCCTTGCGGTGGGCATGTTGGTGGATGGGGCGATTGTTGTGGTGGAATACGCCGACAAACGCATTCAAGAGGGCAGCGGCCCGATGAGCGCCTATGTCGAAGCGGCCAAGCGGATGTTTTGGCCCATCGTCAGTTCAACCGCAACAACCCTATGTGCCTTTTTGCCCATGCTGTTCTGGCCGGGTGTTCCGGGGCAATTCATGGGCATGCTGCCTGTCACGCTGATCTTTGTTCTTAGCGCATCTTTGGTGGTTGCGTTGATTTTCCTACCCATCATGGGCGGCGTGTCGGGGCGTGTGTCCCGCGCATTCGCCACAGGCTCAAACGCTCTGCGGGCAACGCTGCCTTGGGTGGTGCGTGCGGCATTGGTGCCTGTTGCGATCTATGGCCTATTTTTGGCCGCAATGCAGGCATTGAACCCCAGCTATCTTTTGGGATTGGACGCCGCTGATGGCCTGACGGCAACGGCCCCTGGCATTACGATGTTTATCGCAGCGGCCGCATTTGCATCCATGGTTTTGGGCGCGGTTAAAATCGAACGTCAGGCCAAGCGCGTGACATATGGATACCAACGCACCTTCTTTGGCTGGATCATCAAATTGATTGCAGGCAACCCGATCATGCCCTTGGTCAGTATTGCAGGCGTTATTGGATTTTCCATGGCCGTCTTTTCCTATTTCGGTGAAAACAATTTGGGCGTAGAATTCTTTGTGGAATCCGAACCTGAACAGGCCATCGTCTATGTCAAGGCACGCGGAAACCTATCGCTGCATGAAAAAGACGAACTGGTGCGCCAAGCCGAAGAAATTGTTTTGCAGCATCCGGGCATCTCATCTGTCTTTGCCTTTGCGGGTGCGGGGGGACTAAACCAAAACACCGCAGGGGCCAGCGCGCCCAAGGATACAATCGGACAAATCCAATTGGAAACCGTCCCGTGGGAGGATCGCAAGGATCGCCCCGAATTGGATGGTGATATAGTGATTGACGAACTGTCTGCCGCGCTGCAGGAAATTCCGGGCATTCAGATCGAAGTGTTGGAATTGGGCCGCGGCCCTGCAACGGCAAAACCTGTGCACCTGCGCCTGAAAGGCGACAATTGGGAAGATTTGCTGGCAACCACGGCGGATATGCGTGCCCTCTTTGATAAGACTGAGGCCTTGACCCAGATCGAAGATACACGCCCCCTTCCTGGTATTGATTGGCAAATTGACGTCGATGTTCAAAAGGCGGGCCGTTATGGGGCTAATGTGGCCACCGTGGGGGCCATGGTGCAATTGGTGACACGGGGTATCTTGCTTGACACCATGCGCGTTGATAGCAGCGATGAAGAGGTCGAAATCCGCGTCCGCATGCCCGAGGAATATCGCCTGCTTAGCACGCTGGATACCCTAAAGGTACGCACAAGCGATGGTTTGGTGCCGCTGTCAAACTTTATCACGCGCAAGCCCGTTGAAAAATTGGCCGAGATCAATCGCATCGATAAAAAGCGGTATTTCGACATCAAGGCAGGCGTGGCATCGGACGCAAAACGCACTGTCATTGATGAAAACGGCGAAGAAAGCGACGTCATCATCAACGCAAATGAACGTATCGAATATCTGACGGAACAGATCAATGCCAAGTCCCTGCCCGCAGGCATTTCATGGGAATGGACGGGTGATCAGGACGAACAAAACGAAAGCCAAGCCTTTTTGATGAGCGCGTTTTCAGCGGCCCTTGCATTGATGTTCATCATCCTGCTGGCGCAGTTCAACAGTTTCTATAACTCATTCGTGGTTTTGATCGCGGTGGTTTTGTCCACAGTGGGCGTGTTGATTGGGATGCTGGTGATGCAACAACCTTTCTCGGTCATTATGACAGGAACGGGGATTGTTGCGCTGGCGGGGATTGTTGTGAACAACAACATCGTTTTGATCGACACCTATCAGGAATTTAGCCAAACAATGCCGCGGATCGAGGCGATTATTCGCACGGCTGAACAACGTATTCGCCCTGTATTGCTGACCACCATCACAACAATGGCGGGCCTTGCGCCGATGATGTTCGGGCTAAGCCTTGATTTCATCAGCGGCGGCTATTCCATCGACAGCCCCACGGCGCTGTGGTGGAAACAGTTGGCCACAGCAGTGGTGTTTGGTTTGGGAATTGCGACGGTTCTGACCTTGGTGTTTACCCCTTCGCTTTTGGCGGTGCGGGTATGGATTGAAACCTATGTGATGTGGATTGGCCGCCTGTTGGTCCGCCTTGGGGCATCGCGCCATGGTAAAGCTGCCAAGGATTGGTCCCTACGCCGCCAAGCACGCCGCACAAAGACCACGGAAATCATCTGGGATGAGGATCACCTTAATCCTGCAAACCCCGTGATCATGCCCCTGCCCGACGCAGCGGAATAAATAAATGGTCGGCGCATGCAACAAGGCGCCGACTAGTTTGTGAATTGGTAAAAGTCATCGCCACGAGAAATCAGTGTAGTCTGTTCTTTCCCAAGCGCTCTTGGGGAGGCGCGAAAGCGCGTTCTTTGAAGCAGCTCGGCGATTAACACCACATTCCGAAGACCTCTGCATAATGCGCAAATCCAACAATCTTGTCCCACCCTACGGCACCGCCAGGTAGCGCCTACTTAGGTAGGCGCTACCCTGATCGTGTAAAATACCCGTTACGATGAAGTGGTCTTTTCTGGTTGGTCAACATAGTTGCGCGACACCTAGTCCTCGCCTGATTGCTGCATCGACCATAGCGCGTGATAGCGACCATTGCGGGCCAAAAGGTCGTCGTGTTTACCCTCTTCCACAACCAAACCTTTTTCCAAAACAATGATGCGATCCGCATCCGCAATGGTGGACAGACGGTGGGCAATGGTGATCACGGTGCGCCCCTCGCCCGCGCGGGCCAGTGCGTCTTGGATTTCATGCTCTGTCTCAGTATCCAGCGCCGATGTCGCCTCATCCAACAACAGGATCGGTGGGTTTTTCAACAGGGTGCGCGCAATCCCCACACGTTGCTTTTCCCCACCTGATAATTTCAGGCCACGCTCCCCCACTTGGGTTTGATACCCTTCGGGCAGCGACATGATGAAATCGTGGATTTGGGCGTCTTTGGCGGCCTGCTCAACCTCGGCACGGGTGGCGTGATCGCGACCATAGGCGATGTTGTAATAAATCGTGTCGTTAAACAAAACCGTGTCCTGCGGCACCACGCCAATCGCGCGATGCAGGCTGGTTTGGGTTACATCCCGCACGTCCTGATCATCAATGCTGAGCCCGCCTTGTCCCACATCATAGAAACGGAACAACAGCCGCCCAATCGTGGATTTCCCTGATCCTGAGGGGCCAACAATCGCCACGGTTTGACCCGCGGGAACATCAATATCCACGCCTTGCAAAATGGGACGCGCAGGATCATAGCCGAAATGCACATCCCTAAGGCGCACATGCCCGCCTGTGACGGTCAAATCCTTGGCATTTGGCGCATCTTTGATTTCGGCGGGTTGATCCAATAGATCAAACATATCCCCCATATCAACCAAGCTTTGGCGGATTTCGCGATAAACTGTTCCAAGGAAATTCAACGGCATCGTGATCTGGATCATATAGGCATTGACGATCACAAAATCCCCAACACTCATCGTGCCGGCCTGAACAGCGTTGGCCGCCATGACCAAAACGGCAATCAAACCCAACGTAATGATCAGCGATTGGCCAAAATTCAGGAAGGCCAAGGAATAGCTGGTTTTCAGTGCCGCTTCTTCATAGCCGCGCATCGCCCCGTCATACCGATCCGCCTCGCGTTGTTCGGCGCTGAAATATTTGACGGTTTCAAAGTTAAGCAGGCTATCAATCGCCTTTTGGTTGGCATCTGTGTCCTGTTCGTTCATCTTGCGGCGCAGTTTTACGCGCCATTCGGTGACCGCGAATGTGAACCACACATAAATTCCGATGGTGATGAAAATTGTCACCATATATTCGGGGCCAAAGACAAACAGCATCACTGTCGCAATCCCCAAGAGTTCCAACACCAATGGGCCCATTGAAAACAACAAAAAGCGTAGCAGGAATTCAACGCCCTTAACGCCGCGTTCCACGATGCGGCTAAGCCCACCCGTTTTGCGCGTGATGTGATAGCGCATCGACAGGCGGTGAATATGCACAAAAGTCTCCAATGCCAATCGACGCAAGGCCCGTTGCCCAACCACGGCAAAGACCACATCGCGCAATTGTTCAAATCCACGCAGCATAATGCGCGCGCCCCCATAGGCCACGATCAACCCAACAGCCCCCAGCGCGAATAGCGGCATGCCCCCATCGGACAAGGCATCAACCGCCGCACCATAAAGGAAGGGCGAATAAATCGACAAAACCTTGGACAGGATCAAAAACAACAATGATCCAACCACGCGCAAACGAATGTCCATGCGATCCTTGGGCCACAAATAGGGCGCCACACGCATGATGGTGCGCATGCCAGAACGGCGTTCATCCGCGGCGGATTTATCGTTGAGTGTCGGTTGGTTCGGCTGCTGCAATGCTGCAGATTGGGCTTTGGCGGACATGAGACCTCATTTCATCAATAGCTCTCAGTTAACCCTCGCGGCACCGAAGTTCCAGTGCCCCGAGGAAAATTTACGCCTTATTGTTCTTCTGCTGCATCATCAGGCAGATTGAAAATCTGACCTGGATAAATCAAATCCGGATCACGGATTTTATCGCGGTTCGCTTCAAACACCTGCACATAAAGAATACCCTGACCATATCGTTCGCGCGAAATGCCCCACAGGGTATTGCCCGGTTGCACCGTCACCACATTGATACGTGCGGGGCTTTCCGCGGCAGAGAGTTGTTCTTGCAGTTTTGAACGCGCTTCGCGTTTGAACGGGGTTTCCATACGCGCCAGAACCTTGGACGCATCTGCGTTCAACTGATCAATGCGCAGCGTATAGACACCCGGTTCAAGCGCAGATGCATCATAACTCCACGCGCCCAGCGCATCGGTTGTTGTTTCCCCAATCACCGCGTTGTTTAGATAAAGCCGCAACAGACCGCTTGGCACACCACGCCCAGCGAGTGTCAGCGCCCCTTCCTCATCATAGCTGATTGCATCAAGGGAGATTTCGGGGTTTTCCCCGCTTGCGGGGGCTTTGGAAACGATCTTAACGCCTGATACATCCGCAATCATGACCGTTGGTGTTTCTTCTTTCTGTACCCCTTCCTCTTGGATGGGCTGTTCGGGCGCTTTGGCGATCTCAACGTCGGCTGCATCTTCGATGGAATTCTTAGGGGCCGCTTCAGCAAACTCAATCGCGTCCTCAACGGCCTCTCCCACAGCTGGGGTTTCTGAAACTTCGGCAGGTACATTAGCTTGCGTGGTTTCAACGCTTTCTTCTGTCGGTTCATCTACGTTCTGAGTGCTGATGCGCGCGACAGTGTCGCCGTCGCTTTCAGTGGCCTCCGCGACCTGTTTGACAGGTTCTTGGGATACAACGCTTTCTGTTTCCTCTGTCTTTGCGTCTTCGACAGCGGCAACAGTGACGTCCTCGGCGATCTCTTCAACTGCGGCTACAGGCGCTTCTGCTGCGGGCTCTGGTTCGGGTTCAGGCGCCTCTTCTGCCACAGCAACGGCAATCGGTGCCTTGATCTGACCAGGTGCAACAATCACCTCTTGTTCGGAATAGATAAATTCATCATCCTCGACACGGCGCAGTGAAATGATGCGCGGTTGATCGCTGGGCTCGATATCAAAGAACAGGACAAAGTTTTCATCCCCATCGATTTCACCACTGGCCGCAACGGCATCATCCACCAACGCCTCGATCACAGCCTTGGCGGTGCCTTGCCCCGCGAGCAACACTTCGCCTGATGGGTCAACACGCGCCACTTCGATCACGGGGCGGCGGATGACGGGGGTTTCGACGACTTCGGGAGTCGGTTCAGCCTCTACTTCTGCTTCTGCCTCTTGCACCTCCTCGACAACGGGTTCCTCTGGCGCGGCGGGTTCTTCTTCAAAAACGGGTTCAGGTGCGGCTTCTTCGGTGTCGACAACAGGGGCGGTTTCCGCCTTGGGTGCCGCAGTGGCCACCTGTTCAACAGCAGCGGCTTCTTTGGGCGCTGTCCCCTGCCCCGAGATCCAGATATACGCACCCAGCCCTGCCGCCACCACAACGGCGATCACAGCCCATAGGCCCTGTGATAGTTTCATGCCTCGTCCCCCATATGACCCAGCGGTCAAAAACTTTATTTCCAGTTGAGCGTTCATAGCAACCAAAGTAGACAAGGTCAAAAGGAAGCTTTCATCGTAAGGGGTTAGGTCATGGGATCACGTTCAATTTGCATTTATTGCGGATCACGCGTTGGGGATCGCGCGGCATATGTTGAACAGGCAACCGCATTGGGTCAGGCCATTGCGGACAATGGATGGCGCTTGGTCTATGGCGCGGGTGACATTGGATTGATGGGCACAGTGGCCCGCGCAGCCCAAGGCGCAGGTGCCGAAACCTTTGGCGTGATCCCTACCCATTTGGTGAAGGCCGAGGTTGGGAAAACCGATCTGACCCGCTATGTGGTGACCGAAAATATGCATGAACGCAAAAAGGTGATGTTCATGAACGCAGACGCCATTGTTGTGATGCCGGGGGGCGCGGGTTCAATGGATGAATTTTTCGAAGTTCTGACATGGGCGCAATTGGGTTTGCACACCAAACCCATCGTTTTGATGAATGTCGAGGGGTATTGGGACCCGCTGATCGCCCTGATGGATCACATGATCAACAGCGGTTTTGCTGATGCATCCCTGCGGGATCTATTTACAGTGCAGGCGGACGCCGCAGGTGCGGTCGCGTATTTAAGCCGCGAAAATGCATCGGTGAGTTAAGGCCCACGAAGAATCAAGATCGCAAGCCGACCGCGGGTGGCGCTTGCCAATCTATCGATTGGCGGAGAATTAGAATTCACCACGCAGATATTTGCAAACCTTTAAAAACCGCCGAAAACAAAAGAACCCTGCCAACAATGCTGCCAGCAGGGTCCGAACTTAATCGTCATCTAGCGCCCAAGGATTACATGCGGCTTGCGACGTTTTCCCAGTTCACCAAGTTATCTAGGAAGTTTGTCAAATACGCAGGGCGTTTGTTGCGGAAATCGATGTAGTAAGAGTGTTCCCAAACATCACAGCCCAGCAATGCTGTTTGACCAAAACATAGTGGGTTCACGCCGTTTTCTGTTTTTGTCACTTTAAGGCTGCCATCGGTGTCCTTGACCAACCAGCACCAGCCAGAGCCAAACTGACCTGCGCCTGCGGCTGAGAAGTCTGCTTTGAACTGATCGACAGAGCCAAAGCTTTCAACGATTGCTTTTTCCAACTCACCTGGCATGTCGCGGCCTGTTGGGCCCATCATTTCCCAGAACTGAACGTGGTTCCAGTGTTGGGATGCGTTGTTAAAGATACCGTTTTGTGCGACTGCACCGGCCTGGTATGTTCCTGCGATGATGTCTTCAACTGATTTGCCTTCCCACTCGGTACCAGCGATCAATTTGTTGCCGTTGTCCACGTAGGCTTTGTGGTGCAGATCGTGGTGATACTCAAGTGTTTCTTGAGACATCCCAAGATCCGCAAGCGCATCATGTGAATATGGAAGATCAGGAAGTTCAAAAGCCATTTAGGGCCCCCTTTTTATGAAAGTGGTTTCTGCCTTTACATGTTGCCTAAATTGGTAAATCGTCAAGTCCCCTAGCCCGATCTGGTGCGATTTTTTTTATCAAAAGGCCTTGGGCGTTTCAGGTTTTTTGGATCGTGATCAGGCTAGGCGACGATTTTCCCATCACTGACCACCCGTCTGATCACGCCCATGTCGCCAATCGGTTCGTAACACACCACATCGGCGCGTTGTCCAATCGCAATCTGCCCCCTATCCTGCAATCCTGCGGCAGCGGCGGGATTTGTTGACACGGTGCGCATGGCGCGTGGCAAATCCCCCCACAGGTTGGCCAACATCAATGCCGATTGCAGCAAGGCGGCAGGTACATAATCCGATGATATTACGTCCAACAAATCCTGCTGAGCCAACTCCAACGCGGAAACATTCCCTGAATGTGATCCACCGCGCATCAGATTTGGCGCCCCCATCATAATCGCAATGCCCCTTTCGCGACAGGCGCGCGCGGCCTCAACCGTTGTGGGGAATTCGGCAAGCCTCATGCCGCGGTTTGTCGAATTTTCAACGTGTTCAACTGTGGTGTCATCATGGCTGGCCATAACGGCACCCAACCGCACGGCCGCCGCGCAGGCGGCGTTTTCGTTTGAGACGCCCAAGTCTTCCCGCGCCTTGATCGATACATCGACCAATGTTTGAAACGCCGCTTCATCAATGCCGCGTTTGCCCATGATATAGGTTTTGTATTTTTTAAAATCGCGAAACTGACGTTGACCGGGCGTGTGATCCATGACGCTGACAATGCCAACGCGGTCCTGCTCCGAAAACGCGGCAAGTTCATCGACCAGAGTGTGCGCACAGATTTCTGCGCGCAGATGGATGAGATGTTTAATCTTTAGCTTATCATCATGGATGAAGGACAACAGATGATCGGCCAATCCACGGGCAAAGGGGGCGTATTTTCCCCGTCCCGTCGACAAGGACCCAACGCGCATCGCATCAAACACAGTCGTTACCCCACACCCCGCCATTTCCGCATCATGCGCCAACACCGCGGGTCCTGTTGGCCAATGCACGCCGGGGCGCGGTTCCAAATGCCGTTCCAAATTATCGGTATGAAGCTCAATCAAACCCGCCGCAACAAACCCTCCGCCCAGATCCTCGGCCATGGTCACGGACGTTCCTGACAGGTCAATTTCCGCGATTTTTCCATCCCGCAGGACCAATGTGCCGCTCACAACCTCATCCTCTAGGATGATTTGCGCATTGCTCAGGATCGTCTCAGAGAGGGTGTTGTGTGCGGGCATCGCGGTAAAAATCTTTGTTTTTGTTCCCCGCAGTTAAAAATGGGTTTGCCCCAAGGGTCAAGTCGCGCGTTTGGGCGCCAAATTCATGCCAATGTCCAGCGCAGGGGTTTCCCAATGATACGGATGATTTGTCCCTTGGCTTCTAAATCCAGCTGAACTGTTTTCATCCACCATCCAGATTTCGCGCCATTCGGGAACAGCGTTTGATCAATCTGAACCTTGATCGCAGCCATCATTTCAGTTTGCGTTAACCCCTGTTCTTGCCCCGATAAAATGGCAAGCAAGGCCATTTTCGCCGCCGCGTATTTCACCGCATCCAACCGTGTGATGTGCTCAGGGTGATTAACGTTTTCAACTTCTAATTTGTCCGACATCACGCTCCCTTTCCCCAAGAAGCGTAAAAGCAAATGTGGCGTTTGTACAATGAAAAAAGAGGCGCAAGAGCGCCTCTTTTCTAAGTCATTTTCTATTTGCCTTGTTTACCAATCGCCGACTTCAAATCCCGCTTGGGCAGAATTGCGCAATTGGTTGAACATATATTCGGCCACCGACCGGAAACAGATGATCCGCGCACTGTCGTTTGATGTCATCCAAAACGCCGCTGGAATTTGTGCAAAACGCGTGCGGCGCACAGTTCCAGCCTGCATGGATTTCATGTCAATTGGCGCAAGTTTTGCGATGATTTCGAACGTCGCGGATCCATTTAGATCAAACACCGCACGCGCATCGGATACATTCACAACCATGCTGTGTGTCTCGCCAAGCGCCGCAATCAAATCGGCAACAACCTGATCCGCTTGATCATAGGCGCAGACGATCATCAATTCATCTGGCGACATCCACAGGATTTGGCCCACATCTGCGTCCGTCACGGCCAATGTCGCAGGCACGCCTGCCCCCATCACGGATTTCACGGCCTTTTGCACGCCCGCATCCGCCAGATCACCGCGCAGGGTGATCATGCCCGTTGCGGGGGCCTCTGACACATCAACATAGCCTGTCGCACGTGCCCCATTCATTGCAGTTTGGATATTAGACATTTTGCTTTGCCCCTTCTGCATCATAAAAGACCTGATCAACGATTTTCGCCTTCACCAATGATCCATCGACCTTATTAAATTCAATCACCTCACCCATGCGATCAGGACCATTGTGGACAAGCCCCATGGCGATCCCACGCCCCAAGGTTGGCGAATAATAGGTTGAGGTCACGCGCCCTTGGGTATTGCGTTGACCATTGGCATTGTTTCCAGGTGCAACCGCGTAGGACCCATCAGGCAGGACAGACCCATCCAGTGTTTCCAGACCGACCAATTTCCAACGATCTGGGGATACCATATGGCTGCGCTCTTGGGCGCGTTTGCCAAGGAAGTCCTCTTTCTTTTTTGAAATGGCCCATTGCATGTTCAAATCTTGGGGGATGACCGTACCATCGGTTTCATCGCCAATCATGATGAACCCTTTTTCGGCACGCATCACGTGCAGCGCCTCGGTTCCATAGGGCATGACGTCAAACTCAGCGCCCGCCTCAAGCAAGGCATCCCAAAACGCGCGCCCCTCATTCGCAGGGACCGCTATTTCATAGGACAACTCGCCCGAGAAGGAGATGCGATACACCCGCGCCTTGAACCCGCCAAGCGTACCATCGGCCCATTGCATGAACCCAAGCGCTTCTTTGGACACATCCATGCCGCCCAGTTTTTCCAACACTTTACGTGCGTTCGGACCCACAACGGCAACTTGGGCGAATTGTTCGGTCATGTTCGCAACATAGACTTTCCAATCCCACCATTCGGTTTGCAGCCATTCTTCCATGTGCGCATGGATGCGGTCCGCCCCACCTGTCGTTGTGTGGCACAGCCATGTATCCTCATCAATGCGGGCAACAACACCGTCATCCATCAGGAACCCGTTTTCAGAACACATCAACCCATAGCGGCATTTGCCGACGGCCAGATTGCTCATCATATTGGTGTACATCATATCAAGGAATTTGCCTGCATCAGGCCCCTTGACCACCAATTTACCCAAAGTCGATGCATCAAGCAGACCCAAAGATTTGCGCGTTTGCAGGATTTCACGCTCAACTGCTTGGGCACGGGTTTCTGATCCGCGGCGATAGCAATAGGCACGGCGCCAATGACCCACGGGTTCGTAATCGGCCCCGTTTTCATCGTGCCATCCCTGCATGGGTGTTTGACGCAGCGGTTGGAACACCTCGTCCCGCGCAGCGCCTGCAATGGCACCCATCGAAATCGGTGTGTAAGGCGGACGGAAGGTTGTTGTTCCCACATTTGGAATATCTGTATTCAACGCATCAGAAAGGGTCGCTAAGCCATTGATATTCGACAATTTACCCTGATCCGTTGCCATACCCAATGTTGTGTAACGTTTGGTATGTTCAACGCTTTCATACCCTTCGCGCGCGGCCAGTTGAACATCACTAACCTTAACGTCGTTTTGGAAATCCAACCAGGTTTTCATGCGCAGTTTATCACCGGCCCCTTGGGGCATCAGCCACACGGGTTCAACCGCGTTTTCACCCGCTTCACTTGCCTCTGGTATACGGGTGCTTGGCGCTTTGTGACCCAAGGCTTTGACCGCCTCTTTGGCGCGTGCTGTGGCATCAGCCAGAACCGCAGAAAGGGCCAATTCCCCGTTCGCCGATCCCGCAGGTGTCACAAAGCCTTCACCGTTTTGATCCGTTGGGCGGCGGTTCAAATCAGGGCGGAACATCACCGCCTGATCATCCCAGTTCAACTTGCCACCGCAATGCGAATAGAGGTGAACAACAGGAGACCAACCGCCCGACATGGCGACAGCGTCACATGCGATTTCCTCAAGCACACCGCCAGAACCCGCCTGCGCACAGATGGCAACCCCTGTCACACGCTTGCCACCCTTGACCTTGGCAATCGCTTTACCATACTCAACGCGGATGCCCATTTCGCGGGCTGTGTCGCCCAAACTGCCTGCGCCATTTGCGCGGGCGTCCAGAATTACAGGCACGTCCAATCCCGCCTGTTTCAGTGTAATCGCCGTGCGATAGGCATCATCGTTGTTTGTGACAACAATAGTGCGGTCCCCAACCGCAACACCCCAGTTCACAACGTAATCACGCACGGCAGAGGCCAACATGACCCCCGGAATGTCATTGCCCGCAAAACTCAGCGGGCGTTCAATCGCCCCTGTGGCGGTAATGATCTGACCCGCACGAATGCGCCATAGGCGGTGACGTGGGCCTGTGGTCTTGGGTGCATGATCGCTGACGCGTTCATAGCCCAACACATATCCATGATCATATACCCCTGCCCCCATCATGCGGGTTTTCAGGGTGACATTGTCCATCGTGGCCAGTTTTTCCAAACTGTCGTTGACGAAATCCTCGGTGCTTTGCCCACCAATTTCGCCACCATCCACAACGGCGCGCCCCCCCCAATGGGCGGTTTGTTCCATGACCAAAACGGATGCCCCACTGGCGGCTGCCGTACGCGCGGCCTGTAGGCCCGCGATCCCGCCACCGATCACCACAACGTCGTAAAACGCATAAAGGTGTTCATAGGTGTCCGCATCCTTTTCCGTCGGCGCCTTACCCAGACCCGCGGATTGACGGATAAAGGGTTCATAGATGTGTTTCCAGAATGGGCGGGGATGAATGAACATCTTGTAATAAAAACCCGCACTTAGGAACCGCGCGAACAATCCGTTCACCGCCCCAATATCATATTCCAATGATGGCCAGTGGTTTTGTGATCCAACGCTTAGGCCCTCAAACAATTCTGTTGTTGTGGCGCGTTGGTTGGGTTCAAATTTTGCGCCCTCGCCCATGTTCATCAGGGCATTGGGTTCCTCGGCGCCTGATGCGACGATGCCGCGGGGACGGTGATATTTGAACGAACGGCCCACCAACATTTGGTCATTTGCCAACAAGGCAGAGGCAAGCATATCGCCCTCATGCCCGAAAAGGCGTTTGCCATTGAAATTGAATTCGACTTGGCTTGCGCGGTTGACCAATCGGCCGCCTGTTTTCAAACGCATGCTCATGAGAAATCCCTCCATGACCAACCAGGGCGTTTTGCGCTGATTTTGTCTTTGATCTCTTGTGGGGGTTCAAAGGTTTGGGCCGCATAGGTGCCGAAAACCTCAAGGCTTTGGGTGCAGCGTGCGGCGTGGAACCACTTGCCACAGCCATAGACATGACGCCAACGTTCAAAATGCACGCCTTTTGGGTTTTCGCGCATGAACAAATAGGCCTCAAAATCCTGATCTGATGACCCCGGACCATAGCGTTTGATATGCGCCTCGCCCCCTGGGCTAAGCTCGGTTTCTTCACATTTCGCGCCGCAATAAGGGCATTCCAATAATAACATCTCAAACCCTCCTTAGTGCGCCACGCCTGCGGCAACGCTTTCGTCGATGAATTTGCCTTCACCGAAACGCCACATGGTAAATTCATCGGCCAATGGGGATGCACCTTTGGCCATCAATTCGGCCATGGCCCACCCTGATCCTGGGATCGCCTTAAACCCGCCTGTGCCCCAACCACAGTTGATGAACATGTTTTCAACGGGTGTTTTTGAAATGATGGGCGAACGGTCCCCTGTCATATCCACAATGCCGCCCCACTGGCGCAGCATTTTCAAACGGCTGATCATTGGGAATGTTTCAACCAAGGCACGCACGGTTTCCTCGATATGATGGAAGGATCCGCGCTGGGTATAGTTGTTGTACCCATCCGCACCGCCACCGATGACCATTTCACCCTTGTCCGATTGGGACATATAGCCATGCACCGTATTGGCCATCACAACCACATCCATGCAGGGTTTGATCGGTTCGGACACCAACGCCTGAAGTGCGACAGATTCAATTGGCAAACGGAAGCCCGCCATATCGGCCAAAACGCCCGAATGGCCCGCAACCACAACGCCCAGTTTATCGCAATCAATCGGGCCCTTGGTCGTGTCAACGCCGATCACCTTGTCCCCGTCACGGCGCACGCCCGTGACTTCGCATTGTTGGATGATGTCCATGCCCATATTAGAACAGGCGCGCGCATACCCCCAGGCCACCGCATCGTGACGCGCGGTGCCCCCGCGTGGCTGCCACAGTGCGCCCAAAACCGGATAGCGCGGACCGTGGATGTTGATGATTGGAACCAACTCTTTCACACGCTGGGGCGAAATGAATTCTGTGGCCACACCCTGTAGCGCGTTTGCATGCGCTGTGCGTTCATAGCCGCGGATTTCATGTTCCGTCTGCGCCAGCATCATCACCCCACGAGGCGAAAACATGACGTTATAGTTCAAATCCTGGCTCATCGTTTCATAAAGGCTACGCGCCTTTTCATAAATCGCGGCCGATGGATCCTGAAGATAATTGGAACGGATGATTGTCGTGTTACGGCCTGTGTTACCGCCGCCCAACCAACCCTTTTCCAGGATCGCAACATTTTTAATGCCGTGGTTTTTGCCCAAATAATAGGCCGTGGCCAAACCATGCCCCCCCGCGCCCACGATGATCGCATCATAGCGGTTTTTAGGTGCAGGGGATTTCCATGCGCGTTCCCAGCCTGTGTGATAACGGGCCCCTTCGCGCGCGATTGCAAATGCAGAATAACGTCTCATGTGATTTCGAATCCGGTTGTTCGACTGTGCGTTCGGTATGCCCTTATCCTGTGCATTTCCTACGATCCAGTGCGTCACAACACAGCCGACTTGCGACATCTGGGCCTGCTTGTTGTTTTCCTCTTTATAACCAACGGCATGATCGTTACATATGTCGCAATTGATATGGAGGGGACATGACGTTCTGGCTCATCGCAGCGGGTGCTGCACTTATCCTTGCCTTTTTCTTATTTCGCACGCTGATTTCGCCCGTGCCGACGGACGAAAGCGAAACGCAACTGGCCATTTACAAAGACCAGTTAAGCGAAATTGAGCGTGATGAGGCGCGTGGCACCCTAACGGCAGATGAGGCAAAGCGCCTGCGCACCGAAGTGTCCCGCCGCATTTTGGCAGCAGATGACGCACAAAAAATCGCCCCCAAATCCATGTCCGCAACCGAAGTCGCCGTTGTTGTTGCGATTGTTGTTGTCACATTGTTGGGCGGTGGTTTGTGGACCTATTCGAAATTGGGTGTTCCGGGATATGACGACCTGCCCCGCGCCGAACGCTTTGCCCGCGCGGCAGAGATGCGAGAAAACCGCGCCACCCAAGAGGATGTTTGGAACAGATTACCAGCAGAAGTGCTGAACGAGGCCGAAGGGCAATATGCCGATTTGGTCAAGAAACTGCGCGAAACGGTCGAAAAACGCCCTGATGACATAGAAGGGCATCGCATTTTGGTGGGCGTTGAAACGGGATTGGAAAACTACCGCGCGGCCCTGCGTGCCCAAAAACGGATCTTGGACATCTTGGGCGGTCAGGCCGGTGCAGAAGATTTCTTTGAATACGCTCAGTTGATGATTTTCGCCTCTGGCATGTATGTTTCACCCGAGGCAGAGGATGCCCTGCGCGCCGCATTAGCCCGCGATCCTGCAAACGAAGGAGCGCTCTATTACATGGGTTTGATGATGCTGCAAAATGATCGCGCGGATGTGGCCTTCAGCACATGGCGGCGTTTGTTGAATGAGGGCGATCCGGAAGCCCCGTGGCAACAATTCATCCGCCAAGATATCGAAGAAGTCGCCGCAATGGCGGGTGCGGTGAATTTTGAACTGCCTGCCCCGCGCCTAAAAGGACCCAGTGCCGCAGATATCGAGGCAGCCTCGGATATGTCCGCTGACGATCGCGAAGACTTCATCCGTTCGATGGTGGCGCAATTGTCAGATCGCTTGGCAACCGAGGGCGGCAGCGCCGCAGAATGGGCACGCCTGATTTCGTCCTATGGCATTTTGGGCGAAGTCGAAAACGCGAAAATCATCTGGACCGAGGCCCAAGCCGTCTTTGGCAGCGATCAGGGCGCGATGGAGCAACTGCGCGCCGCCGCAAAAAGCGCAGGGGCGATCGAGTGATCACAGACGACATAACCGAATTCGCACAGGCATTGCCTCCTCTTTCCCCGCTAATTGGTTTGGATTTAGGCACGAAAACCATCGGCATCGCGGTCAGTGACACGTTCCTATCGGTTGCAACCCCATTGGAAACGATCAAACGCAAAAAGTTTTCAATAGATGCCGAGGCGGTGATTGCGATCATCAACACGCGCGGGATCGCGGGCATGGTTCTGGGTCTGCCCCGCAATATGGACGGCAGCGAAGGCCCCAGATGTCAGGCGACCCGCGCATTTGCCCGCAATTTTGAACGCCTGCATGACATGCCAATCGCCTTTTGGGACGAACGTTTGTCCACGGTTGCGGCGGAAAAGGCCTTGCTTGAGGCGGATACGACACGAAAACGTCGCTCTGAAGTTATTGATCATGTGGCCGCGTCGTATATCCTTCAGGGGACGCTAGATCGAATTCAGCACATAAACCGAGCAGACACATAAAATGAACACACCCCTTTGGAAACGTGATGAAATTGAATCACCCTGTGTGCAGATTTGTATCGTGCATCCTGAAACGCGCATTTGCACAGGCTGTTACCGCACCATTGATGAAATCACCGATTGGTCACGCATGACACCCGAGGCCCGCCGCACCATCATGGACGATCTGCCCGCACGCGCCGATCAATTCAAAGTGCGCCGCGGCGGCCGCGCTGCGCGTTTGAAGCGCAGATAGGTCGACGTAAGTCTGAACCGCTGCAGAGCTAGCGAATATCCAACCAATCCAATGCGGACCGCACCATTGGGCGGAAATAGGCGATAATGCGTCCCTCTGGCAGGGCCGTGGCTGTGTGGGCCCATGGGGCAACCCCATGCAAACACATCGGATGTAGGACATAGGCCTCGCCCACATTGGCATGCACCTCGACCCGTTCACAGGTGTCAAACACATGTTTACGCACCTCTTTATACAGATCGGTGATGTCTGTTTCGCGGATTTGGGCGTCGGTCATACCGGCAAATGCATCCTGAAACGCGGCTTGCATAATCAGATGTGATCCTTCCCAAAGCACCATCGGACTGGCTCCTGCGTCAACGTCATTCAGGGGCATGCCCAAAATATAGGCGTGGGGTTCGCAGACAAAGCGCCGCTTAGGTGTTCCAATGCCCAATATGCCATCCACGTGGGCGGCATCCCGATTTTTGCGAAACTGAAACGCAGTATTACTTTCGCCTTCGCGCGGTTTTGGATAGCCGGGATAGGTGATGGACACCTGCGCCTTATGATAGGGACCGGGACACATGCTGCGCAAACGTGCGGGAAATTCGGCCCCTGGCACATCCCCATTCGCTGCGTTTGGCAATGCATCAACACCAACAAACCACGTGCCCTCACAGACCAACCAGTTTGCCTGCATTTTGGGGTCTTGGGCCACGCCAATCGCGATGTGACACGCACGTTTCGCCCATTGGGCAAGGCGCGGATCATAGGCGACGCGCCGCCATCCTGTGACCCCAAACATCGCGTTAATATCCCATGGCCTTGCGCAGCATATTGGCCGCAACAAAGACCAAGAATATCGCAAAAAATCGCTTCAACTTTGCCGCCTCCATCTTATGCGCTAGGGCCACACCCAATGGCGTTGTCACAAGTGTCATTGCAATGATCAGGCCAAAGGCCGCCAAATTGACGGCCCCCGCGGTCATCGGGGGACGCAGCATGGGATCAAGCGAAACAAAGAAAAACCCCAAAACAGACGGCACCGCAATCAGCAATCCAAACCCCGAGGATGTCGCAACAGCGCGATGAATTGTCATGCCATGTAATGTCATGGTCGGCACGCCCAATGACCCGCCACCAATGCCCATAAGTACAGAAAAGAACCCCAAAAGTGGGGAATAAATCGCGCGTAGCAACCCCGTTGGCATATCATCTGCAACGCGCCATCCAGTTTTGCCAAAAGCCATATAAAGCCCAATGCACATCCCCAAACCGCCAAATATCCATTGCAAGGTTGAGGATCGCAATTGCGCCGCAAAGGCAACGGAAACCAAGGCGCCAATCATGATGCCAGGAGCCCATGTGCGCAGAACATCCCAATCCACGCCCCCACGTTTGTTATGGGCACTCAGCGAACGCAAGGATGTCACAACAATCGTGGCAAGCGATGTGGCAAGGCAAATTTGCATCAAATCCTGATGTGCGTAGCCCAAGGTGGTAAAGGCATAATAAAACGCAGGCACCAAAATCATACCGCCCCCAACACCAAACAGCCCCGCAATGACGCCTGCAACAGCACCCACAATTGCCAAAGCAATCACCATTTCGATCATTGCGAAATCTCCCTTCCTGTCCCTATGCAGTTTAGGGCCAGTCCACTGACGTTCAACGAATTTTTTGGGCTACAGCCCTTTTCGCAGCGCATCGAAATCACGCAGTTGTGCGATCAATGCGGGCATGTCGTCGATCTGGATCATGTTGGGTCCATCACAGGGCGCATTATCGGGGTCCTGATGGGTTTCAATGAACAAACCCGCCACACCAACCGCACAGGCCGCGCGTGCAAGGGCGGCCACGAATTTACGCTCGCCCCCTGATGAATTGCCCCGCCCACCCGGTTGTTGCACCGAATGTGTTGCATCAAAAATCACCGGGTATCCCGTTTCACCCATGGTTTCCAACCCACGGAAATCATTGACCAATGTGTTGTATCCGAAGGATGTTCCGCGTTCGCACAACATGATCTGGGTATTTCCCGTGCTGGCGATTTTTTCGGCGACATTGTGCATTTCCCATGGGGCCAAAAACTGACCCTTTTTCACATTGATGGGTTTGCCCGTGTTCCCCGCCGCCAGTAACAGATCCGTCTGACGCGATAGGAAGGCTGGAATTTGGATCACGTCCACCACCTCGGCCGCGGGGGCGCAATGGCTGATCTCATGAACATCTGTGATGACTGGACAGCCAAAGGTGTCGCGCACCTCTGCCAGAATACGCAGGCCTTCGTCCATGCCGATGCCACGCGCCGATGTGATTGAGGATCTGTTCGCCTTATCGTAGCTGGTTTTAAAGACAAATTTTGATCCCGTAGGCGCACAGGCATTGGCAACCCGTTCGGCCATCATCATGGCGTGATCGCGATTTTCTAACTGACACGGCCCCACGACAAAAGCGATCGGGTTGTCCCCGCCAAAGGGAACATCCCCAACAATCACTGTTTTTTGCGTGCTCATTGCTCAATCACTCCTTCGATACGGGCCACATCTTCGGGGTTATTTAATTCCCAAAAGACACGGCCGCGCCCCTCAACCTCGACACATTTGACGGTTTCGCCGTTTTCCAAAAACCGCAACTGCTCTAACCCTTCTATGCGTTCGAGCGTCCCCTCGGGCCAGGACATATAGGCGCTTAGCGCTGTGGGGCGATAGGCGTAGACCCCAACATGGTGGAACACAGGCAATTCCGCATCCGCAGGCCATTTTTCGAGATCCATGAACGGCACCACCTCTTTGGAAAAATAAAGGGCGTGGTTGTTTTTATCAAAAATCGCTGTGGTGCCCCCAACCCGACCTTCGCGGCGGTCAGTGGTAAAGTGGCCGTATGTCAACCGATCAAGGCGCAGCACTGGGGTTGCCATTTGCGCAGCCTCATCCTGTTTCATAGCGGCGATCAAATCCTCGACAAACCAATGGGGTGTCAGAGGGGCATCGCCCTGTAAATTCACAATCAAATCCGCGTCTAGGGTCGCATTTGCCAGCGCCTCGGCGCAACGTTCGGTGCCATTGCGGCAGGTTTCAGATGTCATGATCACATCCGCCCCAAACGCATTTGAAGCGTCGCGAATGCGCACATCATCGGTAGCCACATAAACTCCATCGACACCCGTCACGCGACAGGCCGCCTCCCAGCTAAGCTGGATCAGGGATTTGCGCGCCCCATCTGGCAGGGTTAATTCCACCAGTGGCTTTCCTGGATATCTGGTTGAGGCATAGCGGGCAGGAATAATAATAACGGTTTTCATACAACACCTGCGCGCAATAGATCGTGGATATGAAGGATGCCAATGGGCATATTGTTTTGATCCACCGCCAATAACACACTGATTTTTTTCGTGTTCATAATATTCAACGCCTCGGCTGCGAACATATCGGGGGTGACTGTCACGGGATTTTGCCCCGCAATATCCCCCGCCGTTGCCTGCATCAACGTATCCATATGGCGGCGCAAATCGCCATCGGTGATCACCCCTAATAATGCACCCTCTTGGATCACAACGGCAATGCCAAATCCCTTGGACGTCATGGTAATGAGGGCGTCTTGCATCGGGGTTTTATGATCAACGATAGGCAGCGCATCGCCGTGGTGCATCAGTTGCGCAACCGTTGCCATTTGCGCCCCAAGTTTGCCGCCCGGGTGGAACACCTTGAAATCTTCGGGTTGAAAATCGCGCCGTTCCATAAGCGCCACGGCCAATGCATCACCCAACGCCAGCGTCAGTGTGGTGGATGTGGTCGGCGCCATGCCGATGGAACAGGCCTCAGGCGCCTGCGTCAGGGTTAATTTGTAATCGGCCGCCTGCATCAGCGTGCTGTTCGACTTTGAGGAAATCGCAGCCATGGGAATGCCAAAACGGCGCGTATGGGCCACAATATCGCGCAATTCAGAAGTTTCGCCCGAATTGGAAATCAACAAACAAAAATCGGCCGCTGTCACCATGCCCAAATCACCATGGCTTGCCTCGGTTGCGTGAACGAAACTGGCTGGCGTGCCCGTACTGGCCAAAGTTGCGGCAATCTTATTTCCGATATGCCCCGACTTGCCGACGCCCGACACGATCACGCGGCCTTTGGTTTGCAAAATGGTATCGACCGCACCTGCAAAATCAGTGGGCAAATCCCCCGCCATTTTATATAGCGCATCCGCCTCAATCGAAATCACACGTGCAGCGATTGCATTTATATCATCTTGGGTCATATCTGCGCCCTAAACTTAGCTTCGGGAGCCAGATACGCGGAAGTAGTCATCGAAAGCAACTTCTTTTCAGCAAATATTGATTATTCAACAAACAGTTCGCATAGACGCACTGTCGTACAATGCTAGACCTGTGATGGCAGCCACAACACGATTTGAGGAAATGCTACCAAGCCTGCGATAGTTATCGCATCCGCAATAAAAAATGGAGTAACGCCCTTGAACACATCCTGAACCGACAAATCGTCACGGACTCCCGCAACCACAAAGCAGTTCAGGCCGATCGGAGGCGTTATCAAACAAAACTCAGCCATTTTGACAACCAAAATCCCAAACCATATAGCACACATTTCACCTGACATTCCGAACGCACTTTCTGCCGCGCTCACATCTTCCCCACCATTGAGCGCCATCACCGCAGGATAGACAACAGGCAGCGTTAGCAACAACATCCCAATTGCATCCATGAACATACCCAAGACTGCGTACGCTAATAAGATACACACCAATATCAGAAGTGGTGATGCATTCAGACTAGTTATCCAATCTGAAAATGCTCCAGGCAAATCCGCAAAACCCAAAAACCGTACAAAGATCAACACGCCCCAAATGATCGTAAATATCATCACTGTTAGTTTCGCGGTTTCTATTAAGGCGTCCTTGAACTCGTTAAGGCGCATTTTACGCCAAATCGCCATGCAAAATACGATGAAGGCCCCAATCGCGCCACCTTCAGTTGGAGTGCCCCAGGCATCTTCGCCAAAGGGGTTATAAACAAAGCAAATGATAATCAAAATTACTGCAACGATAGGTAGCGCACCCGGCAGGGACTCAAATCTCTGTTGCCACGTAAAACCGGTTACAGGGGGTCCAACTGACTTAAAAATAACTGCGATCCCTATAATCAACAGACCATACACTACGGCAGAAAATGCTCCAGGGATGAAACCTGCAAGCAATAGCTTCCCAACATTTTGTTCAACAATTATGGCATAAATTACCAAAATGGCGGACGGTGGTATAAGTGATGCTAATGTACCACCAGCAGCAACCACCCCAGCAGCAAATTGCTTGCGATAACCTACTTTTAACATTTCAGGAATCGCTATCCGAGCAAACACGGCGGCTGTGGCAACTGACGCACCTGAAACAGCTGCAAAGCCCGCCGTGGCAAAGACTGTTGAAACCGCCAATCCACCCGGCAACCAAGCGATCCAGCGTTTTGCGGCCTCAAACAACGATTGTGTTAATCCTGCATAATAAGCAAGGTAACCAATCAAGATAAATGTCGGGATCAGACTAAGCTCGTGGCTTGCAACCTTAGAATGAGGAACTTGTCCGGCTTGCTTTACAGCGACAGTCAGCGCCCATCCAAATTTATCCGGATCAAAATCTTTTTTCGCCCAAAAGATTAATACCAGACCGACTACCCCAGCCAAGGCGGCTGCAAAAGCCACTCTCATACCGGAAACTACAAGCACTAGCAGCCCAGCGGTGACCCAAAGTCCAATTTCTATTTGTTCCATTAGTGTTCCCTAGATCCCACAGCTTTTGCTTCTGCTGCCGCTTGTGCAGCAACGTCCACAACCAGAGGCACCGCACTGGGGGCGACTTCGTCAAAGTATAATGCCTTACCAAAACCAACTGCCTGAAAAAATAGCCTTATGCTAATTAATCCAAAACCAATTGGGACTAATATTTTTGCAGGCCAAATTGGCAAGCCTATATCGATTGTGCTGTCTCGGCTGAATAACGGTGCATTCCAGTCGAACGCACGATCGAAGTGCGCCCAGCTTCCCCACGTCAACAAGATCATCAACCCTAAAATTATCAGAGTGTTCACGAGTTCAAATGTCCATAAAACGCGGCCACGTAAGCGACTCACCAAGAGATCCATACGAATGTGTGTACCGTCTCTCATTGCGAAGCTTACGGCTAGGATGGCAATTAACGGCATCAGCTGCATAATCCAATCGACGTAGCCACTGAGGGGTCTTTCGAAGAATTCCCTACCGCCCACTGATCTCACAGCAAGCAAAATAAGTATAAATATCGCAATTCCCGAAATAAGCGCGAAAAATCTCTCCACAATTAATATCGCACGATCAATGCGACTCAATACAGAGCTGTCTTCAATAATCGAAGTTGTGTTGGCCATGAAATCTGGTCACAATTCAAAAAAAGGTATGAGGGAACGTTTCCGTCCCCTCATGTTTTTGATTATTTTGACGCAGCTAGCGTCGACTGAACGAGGTCGTATAGCTCTTGAGCTGGCAACCCTTGCGCTGTCATGTCAGAAATCCAAGCGTCTCTTGCCGGTACAGCCGCTGCTGCTTTGAATTCTTCGATTACTGAGTCAGCGATCATGACCTTTTGAACATTTTTCTCAACGAGGATTTGATCCCACTTCGCGAGAAGTTCTCCATAGTTCGCAAGATAGTGATCGATCGCTTCATCGATTGAACTATCAAATGCTTCTTTGTGCGCATCTGACAATCCTTCGTAAGCGTCAATGTTTACCACGACTGGGCAGTTAACCGTGCCTGGGTTCAGGTTGGCCGTCCACCAATCAGCCTGATTAATTGTGCCAAATGATAAGTGCGCATGCTGAGCAAAAGCAACAGTATCTACAACTCCACTTTCCATCGCCTGATACGCCTCTGTTGCCGTCACAGAAGTTGGCGTGCCGCCCACGGCTTTAAACGCAGCACCAAGACCGCCAGTAGCCCTAACACGCATGCCCTCAAAATCCGCCAGTTCATCACGCGGTTCACCAGTACCTACCAAGTTATATTGAGGCATTGGCGATGTCATGACGATCCGCGCATTCCACTGCTCCATTTCTTTTTTCACCGCAGGGTGATCATACACCGCGTGGCTTACCGCAACTTCTTGCTCAAGAGTTTCAACTCCTAAAAACGGTAATTCCAAAACGGTGATTGCGCGGTTCTTGTCGCGGTGATACCCAGCACAGAATTGCGCCATTTCAAATGCGCCAATTGAAATACCATCCAGGTTTTCACGGTTCTTTGAAAGCCCGCCATAGCTAACATTCATCGTGAATTCACCATTGGTTTTTTCCGAAACTAATTCAGCCAACTTTTCAATGTGTTCAGTGAAAGCTCTGCGCTTTCCCCAAGTTGAAACGTTCCATTCTTCCGCTACCGCTTCGCTTGCAAATGATGCAATAATTGCTGAAGCAGCTAGTTTCGCCATAGTTTTCATGTGATTTCCTCCCGTAAATATGCTTTAAATTAATCTCATATGTTGCTTAGGCAAGTTGTTTTTTGGGTTTATAATTAGGAATTCAGAGCCACACATGCACTATCTCAACGCCTTTGCTTACAGAATAAATGCTTAAGCTCTTGCGGTACTATCGTTCTAACCAAATGCGAAACTAGTTTTCTAAAAGACAAGCCAAATCAACACTTGTTTTTGTTTCGATGGGACCTCACAAATCTAACGCTCTACCACGTGGCTAAATTTCAGTCATAGGATGCAACAGGAAATTTGATGGATTAGTCTATTTCATTGATTATGGGGCGTTGTAGCTGCCCACCCAGAAATCCCCGTCACTTTCATTAGAAATATGCATACAAAATTTTAAGATAGTTAGTGCATTATGTGTGCTTCGAGACGTTAATCACTTAACAGCCGACCGCACTCCAACGTACGGATGTCTCGCATAGGCAATAGGTATCATTGCCTTCACTAATCTCGATTATCGACATCAAATATCTTCAACTATTACTCAGCATACTATGCACTCTCATTATTTAGGGTCCTGCAACAAGAATACATTCTTAAAATTCACGGCTAAGCCAGTGAATTAACTCGGTGTAAGCGATCTACGCACCAAATACCTACTCAATCACTAGAACGAATAGGCTACTTTCACGCCAAATCCAGTGACCGTATTGCCACTAAAGTTACCCACACCTAGAGCCGAAGTAAGATCAATATCTCCAAGCTTGGTGTAGTTGTAACCCGCTGAAACCGACATGTTATCTTTCGTATATTTCGCGCCTATTGTCACACCTTGGTATCCATTGGTTATGGTAAGTGGTGTGGTTGAATCTTTTGAACCCTTCTTTTCAGTAGAGTACGTGATCGAGCCGGACCACGTATCATTAAATTTGCGTCCGACCCCGACACTATAAGTAGTGCTATCTTTAAATGTTGACGTTGCAGTAGCATATGGAGCGACATATAATTGGTTTGTTGCCCAATTTGCTTTTCTTATTGATCCAAACACCAGCGTATCCGCAGCAATTCCAGACTGAAATGTCAGCGTTTTATAATCTGGAACAGAACCTTTGGTCTTTTGCGGCAATCCAGGGATGCTTGCATTTGTAGTGGTCAATTCAAAATCTGTCGCTTGCTCGGATAATAGCTCCACTCGCAGAGCAATATCTGGACGTTCATACGCGACGCCGATGACCGTGCCCGTTTCTTTTCCTCCAGTTATTTTCGAAGCTGCGTAAGGAACACTCTGAAAAATATTTGCTGTGGCATCTTTAACCACAGTTTGTTTTATTCCTGCGATAGCGCTGTATTTGTCACTGAACTGGTATTTCGCTAAAAACACATTTGCGTCTAGCGTCAGATCGACAACTGGAAGCCCTGCAGCGATGATTGATCCAGCGTTGGAATAATCAAGCTGGATAGAACCTTGAGTATACTTAGCCACACCTAAAGACACCTGATCAGCAACATCAAATTTGAATGCATAAGCAATCGCAGATGTATCCTTCAAAGCGCTGCCAGTCGGGGCATATTTGCTACCCGTGACTTCGTAATCGCGTTTACCTGTCGCAAACTCCACGTATCCACCATCTTCATACATGAATGCAGTTGATAGGGCTGAAGACTCATAACCACCGGCTCGCGCTATCCCGTTGGACAGAACGACTGCGCTAGCTCCTAAGATTATAATATTACGCATTACTTCCTCCCGTACGAAGATTATCAAATCTACTTTTCGACTAGTATCCATGCAAACCTATCGCTAGGCAGATTGTCTAACAAGCACAAAATTTGCTCATGGCACAATAAACACCAAGATTTGGGCAATAACATCGCAATTTGATTTGGGACTTGGCCTAGCTAGACAAGAAGAATATAAGCCAAGTGCAGTTAAAAATACGAGTAACATTATGCGCAGCGCCACTATCACGCGAAACACGGCCGAAACGCAAATTTCGGTCACTATCAATTTAGATGGTACAGGACAGTATGACAATCAGACTGGTGTGGGGTTCTTTGATCACATGCTGGATCAGCTGTCGCGTCATTCGCTGATCGATATGACCATTCGCGCCGTGGGCGATTATCACATCGACGATCACCACACCGTTGAGGATACAGGCATCGCTTTGGGTCAGGCCTTTGTGCAGGCGGTGGGCGACAAAAAGGGCATCAATCGCTATGGCAGCTGCTTATTGCCGATGGATGATGCATTGGTTCGCACGGCGTTGGATATTTCGGCGCGTCCGTTTTTGGTGTTCAATTTAGATATGCCAACGCAGAAAATTGGGGGTTTTGATACCGAGTTGGTGCGTGAATTTTTTCAGGCGCTGTCAACACACGCGGGCCTAACCCTGCACATTGATAAGTTACATGGCCTAAATTCGCACCATATCACCGAGGCGGCGTTTAAATCAGTGGCGCGTGCCTTGCGTCAGGCAGTTGAAATTGACCCCCGCATGTCGCAGGCCCTGCCCTCAACCAAAGGGGCGCTTTGATCCGCCATGCTAACCGCACTGATTGATTATGAAAGCGGGAATTTACATTCCGCTCTTAAGGCATTTGAAAAAATGGCCGCTGAACTGGATGCGGGCGATGTAGTGGTGACATCCCATCCTGATGTGGTGGCGCGGGCTGATCGTCTGGTCTTACCAGGAGATGGCGCCTTTCCTGCCTGTCGTGATTCCCTGATCAACAGTGCCATTTATGATGCCCTATGTGACGCGGTGGAACATAAAGCACGCCCCTTTATGGGGATCTGTGTGGGTATGCAGTTAATGGCGAAGGAAGGCCATGAATATAAGCAGACACCGGGTTTGGGATGGATTGATGGGGCCGTGCATAAAATTGCACCTACCAATCCCAAATTGAAAATCCCGCATATGGGGTGGAACAATTTAGTTATCGACTACCCCCACCCTATTTTTGATGGGATCGAATCGGGCGATCATGCCTATTTCGTACATTCCTATCAGATGCAGGTCGCAACCCCAGAACAGCGCATCGCACACGTGGATTACGCGGGCGATATCACGGCCGTTGTAGCCCGCGACACCATGATCGGCCTGCAATTCCACCCAGAAAAAAGTGCGTCCCAAGGGCTGCACATTATTGGGAATTTCCTGACCTGGCGTCCTTAGGGCTAAGCTTCGGTCAGGATCGTGCACAAGTCAAAGATCATTCCAATGATACACCACTTACAGATGGCGCGAGGGCGCCTTTTGCTTTGGTTTAGGCCGCGATTTAACTGCAGGTATTCTGGGACGACTTACTTCACCCGCGTCCATGTTCCGCCGTCACGACAGATGATTGCAACACAGCCCTTAACCTTGAGCCCGTTGCCGCCGTCAACCAGCTCCATCTTCGAGCTATAGGTTTTGTCACGATCTGGGCTCCAAATTTTGCCACCGCCGTATTTGCCATCTTTCTTTAGCATCATATTCCAAACAATATTTTTTCCTAAATTGTCAGATTTATATTTATTACCATTTGCCTCAAAACTTGCGACCATCTCACCACAAATGGTGTCTCCACATTGTTTTATTTCAATGTGTCCAAAACGACCGTTATCATCTGGTATAGTCTTCCATGTGCCAAAGACAGGATCCGCGAATGCAGGAACCGTCAAAACCGCAGCGAATGCGGCAGCAACCAAAGTGTTTTTCATGTCAACCTCCCAGGTTATGAGCGTAGACTGCGGTGAAGTCGATATTTTAGCAAGCCTCACTTTAGGTCACGTTGCATTTTTCAACGCCCCATGTCAAAAGGCCGCGACATATGAAATGAGGTAGTCCCATGATCCTATATCCCGCAATTGACCTAAAAGATGGCAATGCCGTGCGCCTGTTGCGTGGGGATATGGACAAATCAACCGTCTTTAACACAGACCCCGCCGCACAGGCACGGGAATTTGTAGATGCGGGATGTGAATGGCTGCATCTGGTGGACCTAAACGGCGCGTTTGAGGGCGAACCCGTGAACGCCGCTCCTGTCGAGGCGATTTTGTCTAGGTGCAAGGTGCCCGCGCAATTGGGCGGCGGCATCCGCGACATGGCAACAATCGAAAACTGGCTGAACAAAGGGTTGCAGCGAGTGATTTTGGGCACCGTTGCCGTTGAAAACCCCGATTTGGTGCGCGAGGCCGCACGTACATTCCCCGGGCATGTGGCCGTGGGCATTGATGCGCGCGATGGCAAAGTTGCGACCAAAGGCTGGGCCGAAGAAACAAATGTGATGGTCACTGATTTGGCCAAATCGTTTGAGGATGCGGGTGTCGCCGCGATCATTTATACCGACATCAACCGTGACGGCGCGATGCAGGGGCCTAATATTCAGGCGACAGCTGATCTGGCGAATGCGGTTTCAATCCCCGTGATTGCTTCGGGTGGTGTGTCGTCAATCGCAGATCTTCAGGCGCTAAAATCTTGTGGTGCGCCCCTGAACGGTGCCATTTCTGGACGCGCACTATATGATGGGGCGATTAATCTGGGTGAAGCGTTAAAGGTGATAAATGCTTAAGACACGGTTAATCCCCTGTTTGGACGTGGCCGATGGCCGCGTAGTTAAGGGCGTGAATTTCGTTGGTCTGCGCGATGCGGGTGATCCGGTTGAGGCCGCCGCACGATATGATGCCGCAGGCGCGGATGAGATTTGTTTTTTGGACATCCACGCAACCCATGAAAACCGTGGCACCATGTTTGATATGGTGCGTCGCACAGCGGAACAATGCTTTATCCCCCTAACCGTTGGCGGTGGCGTACGCACGGTAGAGGATGTGCGCGCCCTTCTGTTGGCGGGTGCAGATAAGGTTTCGTTTAATTCCGCCGCTGTGGCCAATCCCGATGTGGTTCGTCAGGCCGCCGATCATTTCGGCAGCCAATGCATTGTCTGTGCGATTGATGCAAAAACTGTGTCACCCGGCAAGTGGGAATTGTTCACGCATGGGGGCCGCAAGCCCACAGGGATTGATGCGGTTGAATTTGCGCAAATGATTGCAGAAAAAGGTGCGGGTGAAATCCTGTTAACTTCTATGGATCGTGATGGTACGAAATCAGGGTTCAACCTGCCCATGACCCGCGCAATCTCAGATGCGGTGTCTATTCCTGTGATTGCATCAGGCGGTGTTGGCAATTTGGATCATTTGGTGGATGGTGTGACCCAAGGTGGTGCATCCGCCGTATTGGCGGCCTCTATCTTTCACTTTGGGGAATATACTGTCCAGGAGGCTAAAGCGCATATGCAAGCCGCGGGAATTCTGATGAGGATGAATTGATGACCCTAGATGATCTTTTTGAAACCGTAAAACACCGCGCCGCCAGCGACCCTCAGGAAAGCTGGACCGCTAAATTGATGGCCAAAGGCCCTGAAAAATGCGCCGAAAAATTCGGCGAAGAAGCGGTGGAAGCAATTATTGAGGCAGTCAAAAACGACCCTACGGCCCTAACCAGCGAAGCGGCAGATGTGATTTTTCACCTGATGGTCATGCTGCACGCCCGTGGCGTTGAATGGCGTGATGTCGTAAGCGAATTGGCCCGCCGTCAGGGACAATCAGGCATCGCCGAAAAAGCCTATCGAGGGTGATTTCATATCATCAAAATCAGTTAGTTTCTCACAGCATTGTATTAAATCGCTAACCCAAAGCGTTCGGTGTTGAACCTGTCTGAAAGCTGATACTTTAACGGCAATTCACTGTAGATAGATCCCCATCGAACAGCTTGCAGATCATGCGCGGTCGAAGCGAATGCGAAGACCAATCGTGCGATTCAGCCCACGCCCTTCCCAGAGGTCGGGAGCTTCATTGCCTAAGCACTGTTGATCGCCGACGGTAGTGTACCAAAGGTTTTATCGCATGCACGAAATCGTGCTTAACTCAGCTTTGACGATATCACACCCGTATTGAACCCCGCCATCCGCAATTCCCAGAACAGGCGTTGATATTCGATTTTCGGGCAGCGATTCATAATCACGTCAATGCCTTTCGCGCGCGCTTTTTCTGCGGCCTCAAGGTGGGTCACGCCGATTTGCATCCAGACGGTTTTTAGATCCGAAAACCTCTCTATCGCCTCATCCACAATTGTGGGCACCGCATCGGATCTGCGGAAAATATCCACCATATCAATGGGTTCTTCAATTTCTGACAGGGAGGCACGGATGGTTGATCCAAAAAGCTCTTTTCCCGCGTGTCCTGGATTGACCGAAATCACATTAAACCCCTTTAACCCAAGGTAGCGGGCCACGAAATAACTGGGGCGTTGTGGATTTGGGCTTACCCCGACCCCCACGATATTTTTTGTCCGCTTTAGGATGTCGCGCAAATATGCATCGCTATAGTGTTCGTCCATGGGCCCCTCGTTTCGTTTTTGGCACAGTGCGATGGGGCCGTGCCCAATGTCAATTGCGATCCGACACCGATGGATGAATCCATTCAAAACTTGATAATTTCACCTGCCGTTTGGTCCGCACCCAAATGAACCGTCACAACCCACGTGATATGCCAACGCTTGGGGCTTTGACATTGAAGCCCAAGGCAGGCGCAGACCGTAGCGCTCGGCATGTTCCATCATCCAGATGAGGGGAACAATGGACAAAGGCCGCGCTGTTTCGTGCCCCAACAAATGCCCCAAATATCCAAACGTGACCCTCAAAACCACACCTGCTCTATTTAATGGGATGCGCCTATTTCATCCGCTCCCCAGCGCAGTACACGGGAACGTGCGTTACTCGGCGGCCTTTTGCGCGTCATTCAGCATCTGCCAAACGCGATGCGGGGTGAATGGCATGTCCGCTTGGGTCACACCACGATCCCACAGGGCGTCTTGCACCGCATTTGCGACCGCCGCCATTGCCCCAACGGTTCCTGCCTCGCCACAGCCCTTCATGCCCATGATGTTGGCCGTTGACGGAACAGGTTCTGTTTCAAACTTTACAAACGGCATATCCACCGCGCGGGGCATCGCATAATCCATAAATGTCGCGGTCAGCAACTGACCATCCTCATCATAGACCACATGTTCACACAATGCTTGTCCTAGGCCCTGCGCAACACCGCCGTGCACCTGACCTTCTGCCAATAGGGGATTAATAAGGTTCCCAAAATCATCAACCACAACATAACGATCGACCACAGTTTTCCCTGTTTGTGGGTCAATCTCAACCTCGGCAACATGCGCCCCATTGGGGAACGAACGCGCCTCAAGTGTTGCGCGCGCCTCTTGGATCAAAAGATCGTCACGTCCATCTTCGCGGGCCATTTCCGCCGCCTCAAGGAAGGTCGGCGTAAGGTTTGATCCCGCGGCGCGGAAAGTTTCATCGTCAAAGGAAATATCCTCGGCCGCGACACCCATTTTATCCGCAAGATAGAGGGAAAAGGTTTCGATCATTTTATCGACCGTCGCCAAGGTGGCGTTGTTTTGCACGGTGACCGAACGCGATCCGCCTGTGCCCCCACCCTGTTTGATCAGATCACTGTCGCCCTGAACCACGATGATTTTATCCATTGGGATGCCCGTTTGATCAGACAGGAATTTTGCATAAACCGTTTCATGCCCCTGTCCGTTTGATTGCGTACCGACAAAAATGCAAACCGTGCCATCGTCGTTAAATTCAACACGCGTACTTTCGCTTGGATCACCAAGGATAGATTCAATATAAAAACACAAGCCCTGACCACGCAGTTTGCCTGCCGCCTCAGATGCAGATTTGCGTGATCCAAATCCTGCCCTATCACAGGCGATTTCAGCATGATTCAAAACGCGCGAAAAATCACCCACATCATAAACTTCACCCGTGGTTGATTTATACGGAAACTTCTCCAACGGGATAAAGTTTTTGTGGTGCAATTCCCACAAATCCACACCCAATTCCCGCGCGGCACGATCCATCAGGCGTTCAAGGACATAGATCGCCTCGGGTCTACCCGCACCGCGATAGGCGTCCACTTGTGTCGTGTTGGTATAATATCCCTTCACGCTTAAATAGGTCGCTTGAACATCATAGGTACCCATCAAAACCCGTGAAAACAGTTGCGTTTGAATGGGTTGTGCATATTGCGAGTTATAGGCCCCCATGTTGCAATCCGTATGCACGCGGTAGGCCTTAATGCGGTGATCGGCATCAAATGCAAACTCTGCCCATGACACCAAATCGCGCCCTGCATTGTCGGTCAGCATCGCTTCTGTGCGATCTGACATCCAACGCACGGGACGGCCCAATGTCATCGCTGCATGTGCCAGGACATAGGCCTCGGGGTAGGCCATGGCCTTCATCCCAAATCCACCGCCTGTATCAGGGTTGGTGACGCGGACATTATCCTTGGGCATGTTCAACATTTGGCTTAGGCGGTTCCAATGGGCCCAAACCCCTTGGGCATTCATGGCAACATGCAAACGTTCGCCGTCAAATTCCGCATAACATCCACGCGGTTCGATGGAATTCACGATGACGCGGTTGTCCCCCACTTCTAATTTCACAACATGCGCAGCATTATCAAATTCCGCTTGAGTTTTTTCAGCATCTCCCATTTCCCAATCAAACGCCAGGTTACCGGGCGCCTCGTCATGGATGTCCGTGTCACCCGGGGCCAGTGCCAATTGAACGGGCAGTTCATCATAATCAAATTCAATCAATTCCGCCGCATCGCGTGCCTGCTGCATGGTATCGGCAATAATCATCGCAACAGGTTCACCAACATGGCGCACACGGTCCGTTGCCAACAAGGGACGCGGTGGTTTTGCCCCGTCAGTGCCATCACGGTTTTTCACAACCGTGCCTTCCAAATCCATGGAAATGTCCGCGGCGATCAGATCAGCTGCAGTAATCACAGCGGCAACACCATCACTGTTACGTGCATCGCTGACATCCAGATTAGTGATCACACCATGCGCGATAGGCGAGCGGAAAACAAACGCATGCAGTGCATCGGCAGGTGCGATATCGTCGATGTATTTACCAAATCCTGTTAAAAAACGCTGGTCTTCGACGCGTGTAATAGATTGGCTTTTTCCGAACTTATCCATGTGGTTTATATCCCGTTAATCCGTCTGTGTTTTGTGCGAACACTACTCATGTATTTAGGGCTGTCCAACCCTTTTCCACCTTTTCTTGAAAACTCCTGTGTATTCGTGACGCAACGTGCAGGAATTCTTGGCAATGTTGCTTTCCCTTTTGCAAAAATCAGGTTAGACCCATCCGCGCACACCAACACGATGAATAGGCATTTTCATGGCACTGGAAAAAACCTTCGACACTGGCACGGCAGAAGCGCGCATTTATGCAGCGTGGGAACAGGCAGGATGTTTCAAAGCGGGCGCGAACGCCACGCGAGACGAAACATTCACCATCATGATCCCGCCCCCCAACGTGACAGGCGTGTTGCACATGGGCCATGCATTCAACAACACATTGCAGGATATTTTGATCCGTTGGAAACGCATGCAGGGGGTCGATACCCTGTGGCAACCTGGCACCGATCACGCAGGGATCGCGACACAAATGGTTGTTGAACGTGAATTGGCCAAAGCGGGCGAACCAACCCGCGCTGAAATGGGCCGTCAGGCGTTTTTGGCGAAAGTCTGGGAATGGAAAAAACAATCCGGTGGCACAATTATCAATCAGCTAAAACGCCTTGGCGCCAGCTGTGATTGGGACCGCACCGCATTCACCATGTCGGGCGCCCCCAATGCCCCCGCGGATGAGGATGGCAATTTCCATGACGCCGTCATCAAAGTTTTCGTTGAGATGTATAAGAAAGGCCTGATTTATCGCGGCAAACGTTTGGTCAATTGGGACCCGCATTTTGAAACGGCAATTTCAGATCTTGAGGTCGAAAACATCGAAGTTGCGGGCCACATGTGGCATTTCAAATATCCGCTAGCGGATGGTCAAACCTATACCTACGTCGAAAAGGACGAAGATGGAAACATCACGCTAAGTGAGGAACGCGACTATATCTCAATCGCGACAACGCGGCCTGAAACCATGTTGGGTGATGGCGCAGTTGCGGTACACCCCAGCGATGAACGCTATGCCCCGATTATTGGCAAACTGTGTGAAATTCCCGTTGGCCCCAAGGAGCATCGCCGTTTGATCCCCATCATCACCGATGAATACCCCGATCCTGATTTTGGATCAGGTGCGGTGAAAATCACCGGCGCGCATGATTTCAACGACTATCAAGTGGCCAAGCGTGGCGGCATCCCAATGTACAACCTAATGGACACACGCGCCGCGATGCGCGCTGATGGCCGCCCTTACGCAGAAGAGGCCGCAGAGGCGCAGCGCATTTCAAATGGCGAAATTGAATGGGACGAAAATAAAGTCGCTGCCATGAACCTTGTCCCCGATGAATATCGTGGGCTGGATCGGATGGAGGCCCGTGAACGGGTTGTGGCCGCCATTACAGTCGAGGGCAATGCCGTCATGATCCCCAACCCCAAAGCGGGTGACGACGGCGAAGCCGACCTAATCCCGCATGTAGAAAACAAACCGATCATGCAGCCCTTTGGGGACCGTTCTAAGGTCGTGATCGAACCCATGCTGACCGATCAATGGTTTGTCGAGACCGCCAAAATCGTTGGCCCCGCCTTAGACGCGGTGCGCGATGGAACCGTGCAAATCATTCCAGAGTCAGGCGAAAAAACCTATTATCACTGGCTGGAAAACATCGAACCCTGGTGTATTTCGCGTCAACTATGGTGGGGTCATCAGGTGCCAGTGTGGTTTGACGAAAAAGGCAATCAATATTGTGCGGCAACCGAGGCCGAGGCACAGGCACAAGCGCCTGGCAAAACCCTAACCCGTGATCCCGATGTTTTGGACACTTGGTTCAGCTCTGGCCTATGGCCAATTGGTACGTTGGGCTGGCCCGAACAAAATGCGGCACTGGACAAATATTTCCCAACCTCAACCCTGATCACGGGGCAGGACATTTTGTTTTTCTGGGTTGCGCGGATGATGATGATGCAATTGGCCGTGGTCGATCAGATCCCGTTTGATACGGTCTACCTGCACGGGCTGGTCCGCGACGCCAAGGGCAAGAAAATGTCAAAATCCACGGGCAATGTGATTGACCCATTGGACATCATTGATGAATACGGCGCGGATGCGCTGCGGTTCACCAATGCTGCCATGGCCTCTATCGGGGGTGTGTTGAAATTGGACATGCAGCGGATCCAAGGATATCGCAATTTCGGCACCAAACTGTGGAACGCCGCCCGTTTTGCCGAAATGAATGAGGCCGTGCTATCCGATGGCACCGTTCCAATGGCCGACCAAGCGGTCAACAAATGGATCATCGGCGAAACCGCCAAAGTGCGCGAGGTGGTGGACGCGGCCTTTGACACCTATCGGTTCAACGATGCGGCTCAGGCGCTTTATGCCTATGTTTGGGGCAAGGTCTGCGATTGGTACGTGGAACTGTCAAAACCGCTGTTGAATGGTAATGATGAGGCTGCAAAAGAGGAAACGCGCCGCGTGATGGGCTGGGTGATTGATCAATGTTTGATCCTTCTGCACCCGATTATGCCCTTCATCACAGAAGAGCTGTGGGGCGCATTGGGCGAACGGGCCAAAATGGTCGTGCACGCCGACTGGCCAACATACACCGCCGCCGAATTGGTGGACGCCGTCGCAGATCGTGAAATGAACTGGGTGATCAGCCTGATCGAAGGGATCCGTTCCGCCCGTTCGCAAATGCGGGTTCCTGCGGGTCTGCGCATTCCGATGATTGTCACCGAGTTGGACGCTGCAGGTCAGGCCGCATGGGACAGAAACGAGGCGATGATCCTGAAACTCGCCCGTGTTGTAGATTTGACCCATGCGGATGCCTTCCCCAAGGGGTCGATCACCGTGGCGGTTCCGGGTGGCACCTTTGGCCTGCCACTCGCAGATATTATCGACATTGACGCAGAAAAAGAGCGCCTTGAAAAATCCCTTGGGAAATTGGCCAAGGAGTTGGGCGGTTTGCGCGGACGGTTGAACAATCCGAAATTCGTCGCCTCTGCCCCTGATGAGGTGGTCGAAGAAGCGCGCACAAATCTTGCCGAGCGCGAAGAGGAAGAAGTGCAGCTAAAAGCCGCGATGGATCGCTTGAACGAGATCTAACAACACCCTGCCCCAGCTACGCAGCTGAGGCAGAAGTGATGAAAGCTGGATGGGGCTCGGATGTATTGCGGGCAACTTTCGCCTCTACGTCAATGGGTTTTTCATTGCACGAAGCCAATCGTGGGTGGCAACAAAGACGCCACCCATGGGGGCGGTCGGCGTCTGCCAATCTGACAATTGGCTTGAGCAGAACTCAACTAGGCTAAAGTTTAGAGCGTCACACCAACACGAAACTCAGGACCAAGGGCGCGACACCGATGGTCATAACGGTGGAGACGACAACCAATCCTGCCACCGCATCGGCGTCCACCTTGAACCGTTCGGCCAGTAGATAGGATGTCACCGCAACAGGCGCCGACATTTGCAAGATCAGCACGGAATAGGCCGCATCGGGCAGATCAAAAAACGCGCCGACCACAATGGCAACGCCCGTGCAAATGGCGATTTTCGCCACCGATAGCCAAATAGAATTCAGAATGTTTGCGGGTTTTAATCGCGCAACCGCAACGCCCAGCGTCATAAGCATGATTGGAATGCCGATCCCCCCAACCAGGTTGATGGTATTGGCCAAAAACTCAGGCAACTGCCACTCCTGCACCAAAAACACCAACCCCAAAAGTGTTGAAAGAACCAAGGGTTCACGCGCCAATTTGCGCAAGGATGTGCCGCCTGTGATCACGTAAATCCCGATGCTAAAGGCAAAGACAGATGTCACACTGAACAAAATAATCGCATAGCCAAAGCCCGCCTGCCCAAAGGCAAAAAGGCACAGTGGCAATCCCATGTTGCCTGTATTCCCACTGACAAACGGCGCAAAATAGCTGGGCATGTCCAAACGGGCCAGTTTAACAAAAATGTAAACCGCCACCATCGCCCCGCCATAGGTCGCAAGTGAGGCCCAGAACATGGTGGCCAAGGCCTCGGGGTCGATGTCCGTGTTGACCAGACTGTCAAACACCAAACAGGGGATCGCGATATTGGTCGCCAAGCGGGTGACAAACTCGGTTGGGTACTCAACCCCCCGCTTCACCCAGAGATAGCCGCTGCCCGCTATCAAAACGACAGGGGCAACAACATTAAAAATGATTAGGAACAGGGCCATGCCCTAGCCAGCATCGCGGCCCTCGGGGCCCGTCATGTCAAAGCCAAGGTGGCGTGCAACGGTAAAGATATCCTTGTCCCCGCGCCCACACATGTTCATGCAAATGATGTGATCAGATGGCAGGGTTGGCGCGATTTTCATTACGTGACCCACTGCGTGCGAAGGTTCCAGCGCGGGAATGATCCCTTCTGTCGCGCAACACAATTGGAACGCCTCTAGCGCCTCTTTATCAGTAATCGACACATATTTTGCGCGGCCAATATCGTGCAGCCATGCGTGTTCTGGTCCAATCCCCGGATAATCCAGACCTGCCGAGATTGAGAAGCCTTCCAAAATCTGACCATCCCCATCCTGCAACAAATAGGTGCGGTTGCCGTGCAAAACGCCCGGGCGACCACCCGTTAGGGATGCACAATGTTCCATGACGTCATTGACGCCTTTGCCGCCTGCTTCAACACCGATGATGTTCACATCCTTATCATCAAGGAAGGGATAAAACAGACCCATGGCGTTGGATCCACCACCAATTGCGGCGATCAACGTGTCGGGCAAACGACCCTCGGCCGCCATCATCTGCTCTTTGGCCTCTTTGCCGATGATGGATTGGAAATCGCGCACCATCGCAGGGTACGGATGTGGGCCTGCAACGGTTCCGATGCAATAGAATGTGTCGCGCACATTGGTCACCCAATCGCGCAGCGCATCGTTCATGGCATCCTTAAGCGTTCCGCGGCCTGACGTGACGGGCACAACCTCTGCCCCCAACAGGCGCATACGGA